>Ga0307372_10000027_pt1 | contig 218363 bp, 209 predicted proteins | sample OX1MG_FD_202533 | JGI IMG/M metagenome (GOLD analysis project Ga0307372, IMG submission 202533) | Soil microbial communities from Risofladan, Vaasa, Finland - OX-1 | ecosystem: Environmental > Terrestrial > Soil > Coastal area > Acid sulfate soil | place: Finland: Risofladan, Vaasa...
ACCTGCTCGGCATAGGCGCGCACCGCGCCTGCGTCACCGCCGATTTCGATCTGGGGAAACACCACGCCAATGCGCATAGGCCCGTTATACCCCGGCGCGGACTTCGCGCGGGGCGTGGGCTACGCCTGCCCAGGCGTGAAGGAGAAGGACCGGGTGAAGTTCGCTGCGGCGGCGGAGACCGCGCTGGCCTGCGGATGGCGCTACGTGGTGGTCACCGGCTGGCACCGGCATGTGCTGCCGGGCTTGGACAGCCTGTCCGCGCAGCGCCGTCGGCTGGATGATCCGCTGGGCGTGCAGGACGAGTTACCGGCTGCGGCCCGTTCGTCGCCGGCTGTCTTCGGGGATCTCGTCGCGGCCACGGCGCTGCCGGCGGTGGCCCGGGCACATGCCTTGCATCTGATCTGGCACCGGCTGCTGGGTATCGATCTGGCGGCACCGTTGACGGACGCCACGGTTGTGTGGGCGGTTGCGGCAGAGCGGGGCTTGGGGTGAGCGGGGCTGAAACCCAGGACCGACACGGAACTGCTGCCGCTGCTGCTTGACCTGCTGCGCGCTGTCACCCCGGTCGGCGCGTGGCCGACGCAGACAACCAGGCCGCAGCGCACCGGCCACGCCCGCGAGGTCACCCAGGCCACCGCGGCCCGCGCTGACCGTCCTGACAGTTCCGCTGCGGACAGCGCCGGGCCCCAGGACCGGCCGGCGGGCGTGGTCGCGTTGCGGTGGGCCGACCGGGCCGGGCAGGCCCAGTCAGCGATCGACGCCGAACGTCGCCGCCGCGAGGACGCGGTGCGTGAGCGCCCGCAGCCGCCACCCCGTCTGGGGGATGCCTTCCGCCGACGCAGCCTGCTGCTGCCCGATGACGACCAGGCCGGCGATGCACGGGGCCGCTGGAAGCGAGGTGAGCGGCCATGATCATCCAGCCCGCGTGGCAGCCACGGTCCCGTTCGTGCTACCCGGCCCGGCGGTGGCCCGGGAGACCGCGGCCGGGTGGACCCCGTCTGCGCGGTCCGGCGGATGGCCTGGATAGAGGGCCGTCGCCTGGCCTGGCTGGCCTGCGCGGTGGGAGTCGGTGCGGAGTAGGTGGGCGAGGGCAGGACACCGCGGTGGTGATGTCCCAGGGCGCGTGCGCAGCATGGGCCTGGGCGAGGAGGTGGTAGGCGATCTGGCCGGCCATGCCGGGCAGGAGGGATCCGATTGCGACCGGCGGGCGAACCGGCGGGTGCGGGCGGATACTGCCGTGCTGGCGGACAGCCAGGCCCGCAGCGCCCGGCCGGCGGGTGACCGCAGGCGCCGGGCGGTCCTGACACGGCCTCGGTAAACGCAGCGTTCTCTGCGGGAGCCCGCGGCGGGCCAGTGAGGGGTGGGCCGTCGCCAGGATGGGTGTTATGAACGGCGGAAGCGCTGGCGTCCGGGCGCCGGCGGTCGTGGGACATGGTGCTCCTCCTTGATCAACTGGGAGGAATCTGGGAGATCGCAACTGACGCGGATCACCCTGAACTGCTCCCAACTGCGGTGAAGAGGAGCTTCTGACCTGGCCTTTCACCAGAAGACGCTGATCGGGCGCATGACCGGACGTAACTTACAAGCGAGGGGTCACAGGTTCGAAATCTGTTGCGCGACAGGCACGGTGCGGCGTAGACACGCGGAGATACTGTTCGTGGGCTGCCCGCCTCAGGGTCTACCGTGTAGACCGGGCACCCCGGACGGGACGGCGAACGGAGCGGGCCTGGTGACCGCACATCCTGCTGATAACCACGACCCTGACGACCCAGTCGAGATCCTCAGCGTGCTGCCCGAGGAGTACCACGCGCAGTTCATGGCCGAGTACACAGCCGCCGTGGACGGCGCGCGGCGGCCCGAGCAGTTCCACCGGTTGCAGGAGTTGCTGCGGTTGTGGCGGTTGCGGGCGGTCGCTTATTCCAGCGCCGGATATGCGGCCCGGCTTGCGGGTGCCCGCCAGGGGCATGCAGCCGAACCGCCCGCACCAGCCCGAGCGCCACCAGCACCGGGACCGTGGCCACCAGGAACACGCTGAGCTTGGTGAACAGCGCGCCGCCCCCGGCGGCCAGGTTGGCGGCCCCGGCCAGCAGGTAGACCAGGAACACCAAGCCGAGCAGGTCGCCGTACCACTGGACGGCGCCGGACAGGTATGACCACCGCTGGCCGACGGTGAGCCGGTTCCGCTTCGAGAGGCGACCGGGCATCAAGGAGCGCCAGTGCATCCGCAGGAGCTGGATGCCGCCGAAACACCACCGGTAGCGCTGGCCTTTGAGTGCCTCGAAGGTCAGCGGCATGATGCCCTTTCCCCAGGACTCCTCGACGTACAGCCCGGTCCAGCCGGCCTGCAGCAGCCGCAGCGACAGCTCGGCGTCCTCGGTGATGCACCACTCGTCCCATCCGCCGAGCTGCTCCAGTACCACCCGCCGGATCAGCCCCATCGTGCCGGCGAATATCGCCCCGTCCCGCTCGTTGCGCGACGGCTGGGAGACGGCGAAGAAGTACTCATACGAGTAGTACAGCCGCCGGTAATACCGCGCGTGCGACCAGCCACGGTAATCCTGCGGGGAGGTGGCCGCGGGCGTTCCAGCGGCGGGTCACCGGAAGCCAGATCAGGCTCCCGACAACCAGGCCGGCCACTCCGGCGATCGTATTGCGCTCGGTCACCCCGAGCAGCCGCAGCACCGCCGCCACGATCGCGGCCAGCACCGCGGTGCCCGCCACCGCGAACGCGAACTGCCGGGTGGCGGGCCACGCGCCGGCCGTCCGGGTGCGGGGCTTGGAGCGGACGAGCAGTGCGGCCGTGCCCAGCGGCGCGGCCAGGATCCCGGCCAGCACGAGCGCAGCGAGCACGACCCGCCTCCCCAACATTCCGCACCAAATAGCCGTAATCTAGCTTGCGCGGACAGCCGAACATGGCGCCGCAGCCCCGACCCGGTCAGGCGCCCCACCTCGGTATCTATCGCTGGAGGTTCTGGTGCGCTGACAGCACGCGGCACTGATGTGGCAGCGTTCCGGTTCGGTTCTTAGCTGCCCGGCTCAGAATGAGTGCTCGGCCAGCATTGTCCAGGTAACGATCCATGCGATAGCCGGTGGATCCGCAGCCGGTCGGATCCGGCGATGGGCCGCCCGTCGATCTTGATCACGGGTACCCCGTCTGCCCGCTGCGGCGTACCAGGTCGCGTGCGGCCGCTGTGTCCCGGGAGATGTCGGCCTCCCGGAGGGGTACCCGCCGCTGGCGCAGGTAGCTGGGATGCACGAGGACGGCGCGAACGTGGCAGTGCACACCCGGGGGGACATCGCCATGAAGGTTCAGGGCGCTGCAAACCTCTGGCGGCATCCCCGCTCATCCGTCAGGCTGGTGCCCGTCAGGCTGGCCGGCCTGCTGGTTGCAGAACTCCTGGAATGCGGCGAACGCCCGTGCCCCGTAGACGGTGGCAGGGCCGCCGTTCATGAGGAAGGTGACGCCGATCGCCTCGGCGGCTTCCTGCGGGCTCGCGCCGTGCTGGACGGCTGCGTGCGCATGGGCGGCGATGCATCCGTCGCATTCCTTGCTGACCGCGATCGCCAGGGCGATGAGTTCCTTCGTCTTGGCGTCCAGCGCGCCCGGCGCCAGCGCGGAATCATGAAGCTGCTTGTAGCCCGCGTAGACCTGCGGGATCGCGTGCCGCAGCGCGCGTGCAGGCACCCGTAGCTCCTCGCGGACCGCCTTCCCGTAACTCATCGGCTGTTCCTCCCGGCGATCGGCACCTGGCACCGGAAGTATGTACCGGCGCGGCTCCTGCCGCCACGGCCGTAAGTCCTCACCCGCCAGTTACTGTGGCTGCCCCCTGCGGGTGAGGCCCGTCCGAGGTGGCGTGCCTGGAGCCGTTGCTGGCCGGGCTCGAGCGGATCACGGCCCAAGGCCTTCGGCCCCGCCGAAATGGGACCTTAGCCCCTGGTCCCGGCGGGGGTTGCGCCGGACGCTTCGACCATGCACGAGCCGTCCGGCCGCCGCCGATGAGCCGCGTGGTGATCCTCGGTGCGGGGATCTCCGGCCACACCGCCGCGGCCTTTGCCAGGAAATGGCTGGGCCGGGAAGACACCGTGACTGTCGTCTCGCCGAACGATTCCTACAACTGGATCCCGTCCAACATCTGGGTCGGCGTGGGCCTGATGGGGCCGCCTCAGGTGACGTTCCCGCTCGCGCCCGTCTACGAGCGCCACGGGATCGAGTTCAAGCAGGCATGGGCCCGGGAGATCCACCCGGAGGGTGAGGCCGGGAACCCGGCGCCTTACGTCGTGATCGAGCCGTCCGGCCGGACTGGCGCGGCAGCGAAAGTTCCCTATGACTTCCTGATCAATGCCACCGGGCCGAAGCTGCGCTTCGACAGGACCGAGGGGCTCGGCCCCGGCGCCAACAGCCTGTCGGTGTGCACAGTCGAGCACGCCGTCCAGACCTCCGCCGCGCTCGATGAGGCGGTCGAGCGGATGCGGCGCGGCCAGCGCCAGCGCTTTCTGGTCGGCGTCGGTCACGGCACCTGCACCTGCGAGGGCGCCGCGTTTGAGTACATCGTCAACCTCGAGTTCGAACTGCGTGCGCGCAAGGTGCGTGACAAGGCGGAGATCATCTGGATCACCAACGAGTACGAGCTCGGTGACTTCGGCATGGGCGGGATGCACCTGAAGCGCGGCGGCTACGTCGTGCCGAGCAACGTCTTCACCGAGTCCCTGTTCGCTGAGCGGGGGATCGACTGGATCACCCGCGCCCACGTGCAGAAAGTGGAGCCCGGGCGGGCTTACTACGAGACCCTGGACGGGCAGGAGCGCGAGCAGTCATTCGACTTCGCCATGCTGCTGCCACCGTTCTCCGGAGTTGGCCTGAAGGCGTACGACCGCCAGGGGGCAGACATCACCGCCCGGCTGTTCCTGCCCAATGACTTCATGCGGGTGGACGCCGATTACACCGCCAGGCCCTACGAGCAGTGGACGGCCGAGGACTGGCCGCGCACCTACCAGTCACCGGAGTACCAGAACGTCTTCGCCGCCGGGATCGCGTTCGCCCCGCCGCACGCGATCTCGCGCCCCCACACCAGCCTGAACGGCACCCTCATCGCGCCTGCGCCGCCGCGGACCGGGATGCCCTCGGCCGAGATCGGCAAGGCCGTCGCCCGAAGCGTCGTCGACATGGCCGGCGGCGCCGAGCGGCCGACCCGCTCGGCTTCCATGGCCGAGATGGGCGCGGCCTGCGTGGCGTCCGCCGGCGCGAACCCCTTCACCGGCACGGCAGCGTCGATGACCGTATTCCCGATCGTCCCGGACTTCGCCCGCTACCCCCGGTACGGGCGCGACCTGAAGCACACCTTCGGCGAGATCGGGCTCGCCGGGCACTGGGTCAAGATCCTGCTGCACCACTTGTTCCTCTACAAGGCCAAGCTCCGTCCGGGCTGGGCCATCATCCCGGAGTAGCCGACCATGACCGAGACCGGCTCTGCCGCCAACGCGACCGCCAGCAGCCCTGCCAAGGTGACCGCCAACAGCGCCCCCTACGTCACCCGGCCAACCCGCTGGACGATCTTCTTGAGGACGTTCCTCCCCTGGCAGCTGTGGCGCTTCGCCCGCATCAACCTGAAGATGATGGAAATCATCCGCCGTTCTCACCGGTGAACGGCCGGGACTGCACCGGAATCGTGGGTTTGCCGAAACCCACGGTCGGTATGGCGACGTCTTCTTTGAGCAGGCTGCCAGGAAGGCGAGGACGTCAGCGTTTCACGCGCGTCAGGAGCCGGGCCGAGCCGCTCCGTGGGGTCGAAGGTCCCGGCTGGGAGAGGCTTCTAGCCCTGACTCACCGGCTGCGTCGGCCATAACGTGCGGTCATGTCATCTACTCGCCTTGGCCTGGGAAGAGCTCACTCCCCGCCGCGAGGTCGCGCGGTGGCGGTTTCCGGGTTTCGCCAGGCCGCCGGGCAGGGTCGGCTCGGGTCCTATCCGGGATCGGCGATCCCGTTCACTGCGGGGCGGCTGTGATGGGGGCCGTGACCGGGGCCGGAATGCAGCGCCCGATCTTCGTCGGCATCGGCGGCGACAGCGGCAGCGGCAAGTCGACGCTGACGGCGGGCTTTTACCGCATCTTCCCGGAAGACCAGATCACCAGCCTGTGCCTGGACGATTACCACGGCCTCGACCGGCGGCAACGCAACCTGCTCGGGTTCACGGCGCTGGATCCCCGGGCCAACAATTTCGCCCTGATGGAAAACCAGCTGCTCGCCCTCAAGCGCGGCCACCCGATCACGAAACCGGTGTATGACCACCGGGACGGTACCTTCGGCCCGCCGGAAGAGATCCGGGCCAAAGAAGTAGTCATCGTCCAGGGGCTGCACCCGTTCCTGGTCTTCGGGGTCAGGGGCCTTTTCGACCTGAAGGTCTGGCTCGACCCTGAAGACGGGCTGAAGCATAAGTGGAAGGTGCAGCGTGATGTGGCCAAGCGCGGCTACACCGAGGAACAGGTCCGCAAGGAGATCGCCACCCGGGAACCGGACGTGGCCGCCTACATCACCCCGCAACGCCAGTTCGCGGATCTCGTCGTCCGCTTCTACCGTCCGGAGAGTAGCGGGGGCGGCGACGAGCACCTGAGCGTGCGCATCATCGAGCGGGCGGCGCTCCCGCGCTTGAACCTGGACGACGTGCTGCATGATCCGTGCGAGGGGTTCTGCGTCCAGCAGGGAGAAGGCGAGGACGAGACCGTCCTGGAGATCGACGGGACCATCGATCCCGTCACCGTCCGGCAGCTTGAGGACCGGATCTGGGATCACTTCGACGCTCGTCATCAGCACTTGCGGCATCTCGCGCCGGACCAGTTCGGCGACTTCACCGACGGCGTCATGCGCAGGCATCACAGCGATCCCCTGGCCCTTGTCCAGCTCCTGCTGGTCCACCGGATCCTCAGCGCCCGGCAGTCGATGCTGCTCAAGGTGCCGCTCAGCGTGCATGAGTCGCTGATGCATGACCACGAGCTGCAGGAAGAAGCCTTCCATGGCCACGAGCATCCCTGAGCAGGAAACCGGTACCGTGAAGGTCACCTACCAGGCGGGGGTCCGCGAGTACCGCGAAGCCTATTTCGATCCCGGCTACGCCCCGGGGGAGACCGACATCCTGGCCGCCTTCCGGGTGACACCCCAGCCGGGCGTGGCGCCGGAGGAGGCGGCGGCGGCGGTCGCGGCCGAGTCGTCCACCGCTACCTGGACCACCGTGTGGTCCGATCTGCTCACCGACCTGGACCGCTACCGGGCCCGCTGCTACCAGATCGAGCCGGTCGAAGGCCGGCGGGATCAGCTGATCGCCTACATCGCCTACCCGCTCGACCTGTTCGAAGAGGGCTCGGTCGTCAACATGATGTCCTCCATCGTCGGCAACGTCTTCGGCTTCAAGGCGCTGCGGGCGCTGCGCCTGGAGGATCTCCGGATCCCGGTCGCCTACCTGAAGACGTTTCCCGGCCCGCCGCATGGGATCCAGGTGGAACGAGACAAGCTCAACAAGCAGGGCCGGCCGCTGCTGGGCGGCACGATCAAGCCCAAGCTCGGGCTGTCGGCCAGAAATTACGGCCGCGCGGTATATGAGGTCTTGCGCGGTGGCCTGGACTTCACCAAGGACGACGAGAACGTCAACTCCCAGCCCTTCATGCGCTGGCGCGACCGTTTCCTGTTCACCATGGAAGCGGTGCAAAAGGCGGAGAGCGAGACCGGCGAACGGAAGGGACACTACCTGAACGTGACGGCCGGGAACATGGAGGACATCTACCAGCGAGCCGAATTCGCCAAAGAGCTGGGCGCGCCCATCATCATGTCCGACTTTCTCACCATGGGCTTCGCGGCACACACGTCGTTGTCCCGCTGGTGCCGGGACAACGGCGTGCTGCTGCACTGCCACCGGGCGATGCACGCGGTGATCGACAGGCAGAAGAACCACGGCATCCACTGGCGCGTGCTGGCCAAGTGGCTGCGCATGGCCGGGGGCGATCAGCTGCACAACGGGACCGTGGTCGGCAAGCTCGAGGGAGACCGCGGCGCCACGATGGCGATCAACGACCTGCTGCGGGAAGACTTCATTCCCGCAGATAAAGGCCGGGGGGTCTACTTCGACCAGGCCTGGGCGTCAATGCCTCCGGTCTTCCCCGTGGCGTCGGGCGGCATCCACGTCTGGCACATGCCGGACCTGGTGGCCATCTTCGGGACCGACTGCGTGCTCCAGTTCGGTGGCGGAACGCAAGGTCATCCGCGGGGGAACACCGCGGGCGCCATGGCCAACCGGGTCGCCCTGGAGGCAGTGGTCCAGGCCCGCAACGAAGGCAGGGACCTGGTCGCGGAGGGACCCGAGATCCTGCACGCCGCCGCCCGCCACTCGCCAGAACTCCGCGAGGCACTAGAGCTCTGGAAGGAAACCAAGTTTGAGTTCGAAGAGGTCGACCGCCTGGACCCGCCCGGCCCGGGATCCTGAACGGAACGGAGGATGCCACGGTGAAGGTCGAGACCTTCTCCTATCTGCCGCAGCTGGACAGGCCGCACGTCGCCAAGCAGATCCAGTACCTGCTGACGGAAGGACTCATCCCGGCGATCGAGTACGTCCGGGAACCCAATCCTCGCGATCACTATTGGAGCATGTGGAAGCTCCCCCTGTTCGACGCCCGCACCGCTGAGGACGTGCTGGCCGAGATCGAAGCCTGCAAGGCCGCCCATCCAGACTGCTTCATCAAGCTGGTCGGCTACGACCGTCAGCGGCAGAGCCAGCCGGTGAGTTTCGTGGTCCACCAGCCATAACCCCAAGGCTGAGCCATCCGGGAAAGCGCAGCGACAGCAGCCGTCGGAGTTCCGTAGGGTCGAGGTCCCCGAGCCGGGGCACTGGCCGGCGCTCCGCAGCTGTCTGCCGGTGATCCCGGAAAGCTCACACGCCCGCGGAGGGGGCGGACCCGCTGTGTTCCGCGATGCTCGCACGGACCTCGTCCATGTCGAGTTCTCGGGCCTTGGCGATCAGCCGCTCCAGCGCCGGCTCTGGCAGCGCGCCTGGCTGCGCGTAGAGGATGATCCCGTCGCGGATCACCATCAGCGTCGGGATCGAGGAGATCCCGAATCCGCCGGCCAGTTCCGGCTGGGCCTCGGTGTCGACCTTGCCGAACACCGCGTCCGCGTGCCGGCCTGACGCCCGCTCGAAGACCGGGCCGAAAACGCGGCACGGCCCGCACCACGCCGCCCAGAAGTCAACCAGCGCCAGCCCGTCGCCACCGGTCATCGCATCGAAATTCTCCGATGTCAGCTCGACCGTCGCCATGCTGTGCCTCCTCATCTCGCGGGGTATCCCTGATACCCCATGGGGTATTAAACCGTGACCGCGGCCCCGGCATTCCCCTGCCGCCCGGGGTTGCGTGGCGTCCTGGCCGGCATGGTGGTCCTCGTGATGGTGGTGGCGGCGGTCACTCAGCAGCGGTCCGGTGAGGCGCGCGGCGAGGTAGATGGGCGAAGCTGAGGCTGGTGATGAACACGCTGGCTTTCACGTTGCTCTGGAAGCTGGCGAGCAGCCCGCCGTCGGCTGCGACCAGGGCGAAGAGGATGGGGAAGCCCGGCATTAGCCGGACGCCGTCAAGGTGCCGCTCGAGATCGTGATCGGCCGTCAGCCGGGAGAGCACCACGCCGCGTGCATCGGTGAGGATGACGCTGACCGGCTGGCCTTTGAGATTCTCGCGCAGGTTCACCAGCACCGGCAGGGCGTTGCGGGGTAGCGGCGCGTCGAGGTCGGGATCGCGGACGTAGGACAGGTCAAGGTGGTCGGCGACGACATTCCACCGCCGCGAGCGCCACCACGACGCCAGGATCGTGTCACGCACCTGGCCCGGCTCGATGGAATCCGCTGTCAGGAAACGTTTCCTGACCTCGGCCAGACCGATGTCGTCTGTCACGCCCGGTCGGACGGTTGCTCCGTGCGACATACCTCCCCCCTGCCTGCCATTACTGCTGTCGCGGGCTCGGCCGGACCGCGTGGCACTGGAGGTTTGCGTCGTGCCTTCAGAGTAATCCCGGGTTCGCCGGCAACTGTCTCAAGTCGAGACCCCGGAATCCTTTTTTGGCGCCACGTGATGCCGTACATCGGCTGGCACCGGCGTCTGAGAAGCAGAGCAGCTCCGGCCAGCCACCGGCGGACGGTGCGGTCCCGAGCGCCGGGTACCGGCTGCCGGGACTTGCCCGGGTGGCACTCGCGTCGATCACCCCGAGGAACTGCGTACCTGCTGTGCTGGGAGCAGCACGAGCAGGACGGGAAAGTGGCACGCCTGCGTGGCGTGACCCGCACCACCGGGGACCGGCCCTTCCTGCCGCACGGAGGCTGGCCTGCCGTCCGGCGGGCTGCCGGTCAGGCCCGCAGGATTGGCGGGCCCAGCGGGAGTGCCTTGCCGCCGGTGGCCTGGGAGGCCGAGCTGACGAAGAGGTAGGCGCCCAGCGCGGCGAACACCAGCACGACGTACCCGCCGGCCTTCGTCAGGCTGGTCGATGCCTGGACGGTGCCCAGCAGAACCAGCAGCAGCGCGGCGTCGACGAGCGTGAACAACGCCGTGAAGGCCACCGGCAGCCGGAGCGTCGCCACGGTGAGCATCACTATCACGGCCAGCCAGCTGATCAGGAACAGCTTCTGGGTGTCTGTCACCGCGAGCAGGGTGATCCCGAACCAGGCGTGGATCAGCCCGAGCACGAGCACGGCGTAGCTCAGCCAGAAACCGGCGAAGATACCGTAAGACGCCAGTCATACGTGATCATGATGCGGCCCACGAGCGGACGGGTTCCTGCGCTGCGCCTGACGCCGATCGCAGAGCGTGGTCCACTCGCCGATGGCTGCCGTGCGCGAGGACCATGCGCCCTAGGCCCTGCACGCGCGTTCCTGCGCGGCCGTCGACATGGCCGCCGGGCTCTGTCACCTCGCGACCCTCCTGCCGGAATCGTCAAAGGGACCTCCGGCGGGGCCTGCTGCAGGGCCGCCGTGCGCGCGATCAGCTCGGCTGGAGATGCCAGGGCGGTGTCCTTGCTCAGCCGCTGTCCCTCAAGAGGGGGCGAAGTGCTTCGAGGGTCGAAGCGTCGTCGATGGTGGGCGGTACGGGCTCGTCGTTGCCGTCGGCGATGCCGCGCATGGTCTTGCGCAGTATCTTGCCTGAGCGGGTCTTGGGCAGCCCGGCGATGATGTCGACCCTGCGCAGGGCGGCGACGGGGCCGATCTGGTCGCGGATCAGCTCGACGAGCTCGGCGCTCAGCACGTCGGGATCGGCGTCGATGCCCGCTTTGAGCACGACGAACCCGCGCGGGACCTGGCCTTTGAGCTGGTCGTTGACGCCGATGACAGCGCACTCGGCGACGGCAGGGTGGCTTGCGAGGACTTCTTCCATTTCCCCGGTGGACAGCCGGTGGCCCGCAACGTTGATGACGTCGTCGGTACGGCCCATGACATAGAGGTATCCGTCGCTGTCCTGATATCCCCCGTCTCCCGTGAGGTAGGCGCCGGGGTGGCTTGACAGGTAGGAATCGACGAACCGCTGGTCGTCACCCCACAAGGTCGGCAGGCAGCCGGGCGGAAGCGGCAACCGCACTACTATGTCGCCAGTGGTGCCTGGCGGGACGTCGGCGCCGGTGGTGGGGTCGACGACGTGCACGTCGTAGCCCGGTACCGGCACGGTGGGCGAGCCGGGCCTGGTTGCCATGGGGTCCAGTCCCATCAGATCGGCCGCGATCGGCCAGCCGGTCTCGGTCTGCCACCAGTGGTCGATCACCGGGATGCCGAGCAGTTCGCGTGCCCACCGGTAGGTTTCCGGGTCGAGCCGCTCCCCGGCCAGGAACAGGTACCGGAAGGCGGACAGATCATGCTTTCTGGTCAGGTCGCCTGCCGGGTCTTCCTTCTTGATCGCGCGGAGCGCGGTGGGCGCGGTGAACAACGTCTTGACCCCGTGCTCGGCGATCACCCGCCAGAACGCCCCGGCGTCCGGGGTGCCGACCGGCTTGCCCTCATACAGCACCGTGGTGCACCCGGCCAGCAGCGGAGCGTAGACGATGTAGGAATGACCGACCACCCAGCCGATATCGGAGGCGGCCCAGTAGACCTCGCCGGGCAGGGTGTCGTAGATGTTTTCCATGCTCCAGCGCAGCGCGACCGCATGGCCTGCGTTGTCGCGGACCACGCCCTTGGGCTTGGCGGTGGTGCCCGAGGTGTACAGGATGTAGAGCGGGTCGGTAGACGCGACGGGAACGCAGTCGGCCGGCTCGGCAGCGGCCATCGCCTCCTCCCAGTCCAGGTCACGGCCGCTGACCAGCGCCGCAGGCGCCTGCGGGCGCTGCAGGATGACGCACGAGTGTGGTTTGTGGCTCGACAGCCCGATGGCCCGGTCCAGGATCGGCATGTACTCCAGGACCCGGCCGACCTCGATCCCGCAGGAAGCCGACACGATGACCTTGGGGGCCGCATCGTCGATGCGGGCGGCCAGCTCCGGCGCGGCGAAGCCGCCGAACACCACCGAGTGCACAGCGCCGATGCGGGCGCAGGCGAGCATGGCGACTACCGACTCGGGGATCATCGGCATGTAGATCACCACGCGATCGCCGGCGCTGGTCCCGAGGCCCCGCAGCACGCCGGCGAACCGCGCGACCTCATCAAGCAGTTGCCGGTAGGTCAGGGTCTGGCACGCGCCGGTCACCGGGCTGTCGTAGATCAGCGCGGCCTGATCGCCGCGGCCATCGCGCACATGCCGGTCCACCGCGTTGAAGCAGGTGTTCAGCACGCCGTCGGAGAACCAGCGGTAGAAGGGCGGACTGGATCTGTCCAGCACGACCGTCGGCTGGCGGTACCAGTCGATGCCCTGCGCAGCGCCGCCCCAGAACCCCTCAGGGTCGTCGATGCTCTGGCGGAACGCTTCCGTGTACCGGCCCATAGCTGCACGCTCCTCACTGCGCGTCCAGGCGTCCTGCTTCTCTCTCCGAGGTGACCGACTGGAAGAACCTCGCGGCGGGAGCGATGCGGGGAACTCGGAGCCACGTGCACTGGGAGCTTGGCGGTAACCACCTTCATGCCCAGCATGCTCAGTGCCGACCTAGTCAACAAGGGGAACGAGCCGGCGGCCTTCAGCATCGCGTTCCTGCCCGGGAGACTGACCCAGCTGACCGCCGGGGGCGCATCCACCCCGGACGGTCTTTTCCCTCAATTGCCGCGAAGACGGTCGTCCGTCGGCTGGTCACGGACCGTGGGGGAGCCCTCGCCCGAGCATGTCGGGTGGATCCTCGGCGACTCGGGTGCGGTTGCCGTCGTGGTCGAGACCGACGATCACGCCGAGAAGATCGCCGCGGCGCGGGCCGGCCTCCCCGCGCTCAGCCACGCGTAGCCGAGGGTCCGGCCTTCCTTCTTGCCGAACAGTTCCGGTGACAACCACACCTCAAAGCCCTGCCGCAGTGCGTCCCCGGCAACGGCGATCAGGCGGCCGACGTCCCGGCCGCGTATCCGCACGGCATTGCAGTGCAGGTCGTGCCTGATGATTTCCAGTTCCCGGTGTGCGGTTCCCAGGTCGAGCTCCCGCCGGGTGTTCACCCTCCATCCGGCTCCCGAGTAGACGGTGCCGACGTCATAGACCACGCCCCGCGTGTCCACGTCCCGGCCTCCCAAAGCATCGCTACCGATACATCGGTAGCTAGCGTATCGTTACCGATGTGAATGCGCTCGACCTCTTCCAACTCGGACGCTGGCTCGCGAAGATCGGCGAGGAGGCAATGCGCCCGTCGGGGGCTCCGGAGACACCTCCCGGCGTGCGCTTGATCTTGATGGACGCCTTCGCCTTCCCGGATAGCTCGATCGGTGAGATCGCGACCCGGACCGGCCTGCCCCAGAGCTACGTGTCCGAGACCGTGGCAAGGATGCGCGAGCAGGGCGCATTCCAGACGCGATCCGACCCTGCCGATGGCCGCCGGACCCTCGTCAAGGTGAGCAGCACGGTCCCCGAAACCGTGGCTCGCCTGGGAACAATCCCAGTAGACGACGTCCTGATCAAGGCACTCGGTGACACGCCTCCCGAGACAGCTGCGGACCTCGTGGCGGCTCTCACCGCAGTCGCTGCTCAGCTCAGGGCCACGCGTGGCGGGCCAGGCTCGATAGCCCACCGCCTATCTGGCGCGGGAGACCATGCCCGATGACGACCGTGCCTCAAGTCATGAAGACGAAGCGGACGCAACTCCTCTAGGACATCGCCCGCGGCAGGCCGCTGCACGGGCAGGCCACCGTCGCGTTCTTGCTGGTCAGCGTCCACCGGATCAGCCCGGTCAGCGCAGCGCTCACTGACATGGTCATCGCCTGGGGCCGCAAACCCCGGCTTCTGCCGAAACTCCAGTCGGCGCTCAACAGCGTCTAACCATGCACGTTATCGTCGCCGCCCACCAGGCCGCGGGACTAGATCTTCCGCCGGACTAGGACCAAGGCCCTCTGGCGGGTGGGTGCAGGCGGGGTCATGGTGTAAACATCAGTGTTGTTCTGCGGCGCACGCGTCACGACAGCCGCCGGGCAGCGATCACGGGGGACCGGCTCTGGGCCGGGATCTGACGCAAGGGGTGATCACGATGCAGTCTGCCATGGTAGTGACATGGACTCAGCCCATTCCGGGCAGGGAGGAGAAGGCGCTGGCGTATGGCGCCGAGGTGATGGAGTTCTGGGGCAAGCGGGCCAGCGAGGGCAAGTGCTCCCCGCCGGAGATGTTCTTCTCCGAGCGCGGCACTGGCCTGTGGATGGTCAAGGGAGACCGGGACACCCTGCTGCAGGTTCACGATAGCGACGAGGCCCGGCTGCTCACCCTCAAGGGCGAACTGCTGCTCGAGGGCTTCTGCCTCGACTTCTTCTACGCGGGCGACGCCGCCGCCGACTACATGACGCGCTATGCGACAGCGCTGAGCACAATCGGCTAGTGCGGCCACGGTTACGGGCTGGCGCGGCCGGCAGGTGGCCGCCCGGCCCAGCCGCGCCAGAAGGGCGTCGCCCCGCTTCGCCAGCCGGGACCACTTCAGCAGCAGGCGAGCCCCGTGCAGGAGGAACACCTGTACAAGGTGCACGGCGCGCGCAGCCGGATCGACGACGCGCTCGAACTCGCCGCACCGGTCAACCAGGGCCCGCTGGCCCCCGCTGTGGCTGGAGCATGGGCGGCCGTCGAATCGCTGTTGTCCCACCCCGACGACAGCCGCGACGCCGAACGCTCCGGGAAAGCCATCGCCGCCGACCGGTTCGCCGCGCTGGTGGCGTGTTCGTGGCCCCGCGCCGAACTCAGCACGCTGGCGCACCGCCATTCCCCGGCCACGCCCGACGCGCTGAGCCAGGATATCGCCGGACGACCGACAAACCGTGAGAAAGCGCGGGCGGTAGCCGAGGCGCTCCTGACCACCGGCTCGTCAGCGCTCGAGTTCGGCAAGACCCGCACCCGCGACAGCGACCGGCCGGCGGCCGAGCGGATGAGCGAGCTGGTCGCCGATCCACGCAAAGTGCTCGGAGACGCCACGACGACCTTCAAGATCGCGATGCGCCGGTTGTACCGGGCCCGCAACATCGTCCTGCACGGCGGGGCACCCCAAGGCGTCGCGGTGGAATCGGCACTACGTGCCGCGGCACCGCTCGTCGGAGCGGGCCTGGACCGAATCGCCCACGCCGCCCTTGTCGAGGGGCTCACCCCGTTGGATCTCGCCGCACGCGCCGAGGTCGGCTTGCGCCTGGTCGGCGGAGAGACAGGGCTGTCCGTGGTCGACCTGCTGGAGCCGCCGAGAAGGCCAGTTCGCGGCTCGTGAACGGACGCACGAGCCCGTCACACCCACTCGAGGTGCTCATCGCGGTAGTGCGGCCACGGGCGACCGGACGTCTCCGGGCCTTCCAAGAGGTGCCGGACCCGGCGGTCCACACGACCGGGGTCGATCAGCTCGATGAGGTAGCGGTCCAGTTCGGAGCGCCGCATCTGCAAGATCCGCTTGTTCTCCAGCACCCTCGCCCGGATCGGGATCCCGGTCACGTCCTCCATCTCCATCACCACCTCGCCGGGAGCCAGCTCGCCGCCTGTGCTCGGGGACCGCACCCAGCGGGCCGCGATGCCCGAGGCCTGGAGCTTGCTGGACGAGGGCGAGGCCGGAGGTCTCCACCATGAACACCGCGACGTCCCCGATCAGCCGGGCGCAGGCGACCGTGCAGTGGGTACATACCCCACGGGACGCGCAGCGGATCGCGCGCTACGCCGTCGAGGCTGGTCGCTGCGATGTTGTACTCGCGTCGGGCTCCGATCCCCGCGCGGCGCAGCGCCTCGTTGAACCGGGGGTCGAGCTGCGCGGAGAACTGCTCGTCGGTCCAGCCCTGGTTCATGCAGCCGTGCTGGTCGACGATCAGTACGGCGGCTGCCAGGCACCGCGGTGGCGAAGATCCCGTCGGTGACGGCGAGCGGTTGGTTGAACCGCTTGTTCTGGCCCGATCCCGTCCGCCATGCGTCCGTCACCACTGCTATGCAGGGGCGCACGGCGACACAAGATGACCCACAGTGAGACACCAGAAAGACGGCCCAGGAGGCTGGGAACACCCAGCTCACGGGCCGTTTTCGCTGGTAGCGGCAAGTGCTGGGTCCAGATTCCGTAAGCCTAGGCCAGCGGTTCACCGAACCGCTAGCCCCTATCCACTCATATGGCCCTGGGCTGCGCAGACTCCGCTGACGATCATTTCTGAGGCCGTCCCCGTCCGTGCGCGCGGGGGTGCCGACGGGAGCAAGCGGTTCCGCCAAACCGCTTGCTCCCAGGTTTCTCCGGGTTGTCCAAGGGCCGCCGGGGACGGCCGCCGTACCACCTCTGGGGCTAGACGCCTGAGAAGCGTCCAGGGACGAGCCGCCATGACATCGATTCTTGAGGGCCAATTAGCCTTTGAGAGTGACTCACCGGAACGAGACCTGGGGCCTAGCAGACGGCTGTCGCGATGCTCATAGGGGACGTGAGCATGGCAGGGCCGGACGTGGCGGCATGGCGGGCCGGGCACGCGCCGCGGATACAGTCACTGCGGCACCCGGAGGGTTTCCGGCAACTGAGGATTGCGCTGCTGGCAGTCACGGCAGGTTACCTCCCGCCAGTCTGATGAAAACCGGGCACTTCCAGTTGGACGGCCGCAGTCCGTGTTCGGCCGGAACCGTGACCGATGACCGTGATGGGCTGGGTGGTCCGGCTTCGTTGCTGTCACATATGAAAGGTAGCGAGATGGCTTAGTGGCAGAGGTGAACGACACGCTGGTGCCACTGGCCATGAGACCCCCGGTCCCAGTTAGTTTCCGTTGTCATCGTGATGCCCCAGTTGACTGGCAGGACGGGAGGTTAGTGCCGCGTTGGCGTGGCGGTCAGGGCGTGCAGGAGGGCATCGGTGTCGGCGAGGTGGCTGAGCAGGATGCCTGCGGCGCGGTGGCGGAGCAGCCAGAAGTCGTCCAGGTCGTCTTGGAACAGTCCGGGCTTGAGGTAATGCTGTTTGACTCCGTAGAGGCTGCCCAGCAGTTGCAGGAACGCGACCCGTGCGCAGGACTGGATATCGGCCGCCGCTACGCCGGGGTTGGCGTCCTGGTAGGCGGTGATCATGGTGCGGGCCGCGTTCATCCAGCCGGGGTCGCGGGCGACGGTGTTGGGATAGAACGCCATCCGGCCCAGGTCGTAGGAGATGAGGAACGGGTCCGGGGGCCGGAAGTCCAGGACCGCCGACAGCCGCTCGCCGTCGAAGAGCAGGTTGACCGGGCTGTAGTCGCCGTGCAGTATCTGCGCGGTCAGGTCCGGCAGTTCAGCGAGCAGCCCGGGGATGAGGCCGATCTCGCCGATCCGCTCGGTGAGCGTCCGCGCGGCCTCGGTGTCGAACGTGTCGGATTCGCCGCGGGCAATGCGCTGCTCGATGATGGTGAGGAGCTGGCTGATGGCTGCCCGCAGTTCGCCTGCGCTGGCGGTGCGCCACTTCGTCACTTGCGGCGCTGGCCCGGTGCTTGCGGGAAGTTCCGCGAAAGCCGCGTGGATACGGCCCAGGGTTGCCCCGCCTGCCCTGGCCGATCGGCAGCTGGGTGAGCTGGCAGTGCTCCAGGCCATACCGCCGGGCAAGGACGGTGGTGAGGCGGTCATCGGCCCCGGTGGCGGTCTCAGGCACCTGCGGGATCTCCTTGGAGTGTCGGATACGGGCGCAGGCGTAGGTCAGCGGCGGCGTGACGGTAGACGCAGGTGATGCCGCGCCACCGGCTCACCGAGTCAGCCGCAGGACAGTGGCCCCGTGGCCACGCATGGGGCTCCCCGCAGAATCCCGCCTCGGTTCGGCTACGACTGGGTTAACTTGCAGGTTGGGCTGGTCACGGGGGCTACCCGCGGCCCCGCAGCGGGAGGCGAATGCTCGCAGTTCGGCGGGCTGGCGGCCCGGTGCGTGGAGCAGAGTGGTGGCCATGGCCGGACGGAGGGCCGACGGGCCTCTTCGGGGGCCGAAACTCCCGGCGGCTGGCTTGGAGGGTGCGGGCACGTCTGCCGAATGTCTGCCAGGGTCCGTCACGGTCCTGGCTGTCGGGCACCTGATCTGTGACCACCCTAGTACCTCGTCACCGACGATCTCGTCGTAGCGTTCCTGCCCGGACCTGCATTTGTTCTCCGTCCTGCTGCCGTTAGCCCCCGGCCCGGGTGCCAGCCGCCCCTGGGCCTCTGCCGAGCCCAGGCAGCCCCGCTGATCGATCCGGGCTCCTGCGCGACCAGCGCGACCTGGACTGGCTGGAGGCGGGGCTTGAGATGATCCACCAGGCCGCGGTCGGCCCCGCGTTCCTGGGAGTGCGGGAGCCCGAGGTGCAGCCGGGTGCGGAGCATTGCGCTGCACAACAAGACGGTGCTCTCGGCTGTCCCGGCCTGCCAGATATGGGATGAGCCAGGCCGCTCCGCCCGTAGGCTACGTAGTGCGTGCGGGCCGTTACTGATGTGGATCTCTTGATGGCCTACCGCACGGATCGGTGGTGGACATGAGTGTGGGATGGGCCGCAAGGACCGGGGCGGCAGTGCGCCTCGCCGCTGCTACGCCGCATGCAGTTGCTGCGGTGGTGGCTGGTTTCCCGACCCGGAACGAGGTGTCGACGGTCCGGCATGTGGCTGACGTGGTAGAGGAAGGCTTACGCCGGGCCGGGCTGGCTGGATGTGCCGTGCTGGTCAACGCCGACAACGGCAGCAGTGACGGCACTCCGGCAGCCTTCTGCGCTGCACCAGGAGGTATCCGCAGGCTTTCCATCAGTACGGGCGCGGAGGGAACCGGCAAGGGCACTAACGTGCTGGCGATCTTCCGCGCCGCGCTGGACATGGGCGCGGCGCGGGTGGCGGTATTCGATGCTGATGTGCGGTCTGCCGAGCCTGGCTGGGCCGGGGCGATGCTCGGTGCCGTGGACGGCGACGCACCGGCCATGGCGGTGCCGGTGTACCGGCGTAACCGGTATGAGGGCAATACCACCAGCCATCTCGTCAGCCCGTTACTGGCCGCAGTGCTGGGCGTGCATGTGCAGCAGCCGATTGCGGGGGATTTCGCGTTCAACCGCAGCTTCGTTGAGCACGCGCTGACCTGGCCGTTGCCGGAGTCCGCTCGGCTCTACGGGATCGATATCCACCTGACCGGCAGCGCGGCCCGGGAAGGCTACCGGATTGTGCAGGTACCGCTCGGACGGAAGATCCACAACCCGGGTTTCCCGAAGATCCTTTTCATGAGCCAGCAGGTGATCGACTCCGCGTTCCACGTGATCGCCCGCACCGGCCATCCCCGGCTGGCACCAGCCGCGCCGCCCGGCGAGCGTGCCACGGTAGATGCTGCGGCCGTGCGCCCGGACGCCAGGCTGGTGGAGCGCACGCTGGCGAAGGTCCGCGCTTACCTGGCCCAGCACCGCGCGGCGATCAGGTCCTTGTTCCCGAGCCTGGACCACGGCGTGCAGGTACGGGGCGGCCTGGCCGTGCTGGACGCACCGGCATGGGGGGAGGTGCTCGCCGACGCGCTGGCCGCAGTCGCAGCTGGACGCGCGGCGGGCCGGGCTGGTCACTGTGGTCGGCGGCCCCCATGCAACATTGCTGGGCCACGACGTGCTTGCTGCCACAGACGCTTTTGACCTGATCGGCGTCGGTGACTGCCTGCCCGAGGTCATGCCCGTCATCGCCGGCATCGCCCGCGGCGGCTCCAGGCCAGCCACCAGGGTCATCGGCGAGGGGACGGCCACGGCCCGCATGGATTCCCTGGCTCCCGATTATTCGCTCTGGCCGGCAGGCCGGTACTTCCCGGTTTTCCCCGTTGAGTTCTCCCGGGGCTGCCGGCAGCACTGCCCGTTCTGCACCGACCCGGTGCTGCGCCGTGGCGTGGCAGTCGATCCCGTCGAGCGGACCATGGCCACGTTGGAGACGCTGGCCGCCGGGAACGGCCGGATCTGGGTGCGTTTCGTCGACTCCAGCCTGAGCAGCCTCGGCACTAGCCTCGACCGCCTGCTCGACGCCATGACCGCCGCGTGCCTGCCAGTGGAGTGGGGGGCGTATACCTATCCGCACGACATCGATGCCGGGCTGACGGCTCGCCTGGCGCGGGCTGGCTGCCGGGCACTGTTCCTGGGGATCGAGAGCCTCGCTCAGGGGGTCCGCGTCGGCGCCCTGGCCGAGCGCATGTCGGTGGCCTACTCGCGGTACTGCCTGCAGAACTTCGGCGCGGTGCTCCACCACAACCTCGACAAGGTCTACCTACGCGGCGGGCACTGCCGCACTGGCCTTGGCGCCTTCGAGATGACCGCCCCGGTCACCCTCCTCATCGGCGGCCGGGTCTCCACGAGCTTCGGCGGCCAGCCGGCCGGCCACCGGCGGCCACCGTCACCATCCTCGCCCGGCATAGCGACCCGCTGCGCGAGCCGGCCTGGGTCCACATCGCCCTGCACGGCGATACCAGCGCAGTGACCGCCGCGAAGGCGGCCCGGGACGTCCTCGCAACGACAGACCACCTCGCGCTCGCCCTCAACGGCCAGCTCATCCCACGATGAGAGCTGTTTCGCGTTTCATTTACTCCACTGCGGTTCTTGTGTCTCCGCCGTGCCGGGTAATCCGGGGTCGTACCCGCATCCGAACGGCTCCGTGCGTGAAGTCCGCAATCGTAGATTTGCTCGACCAGACGTATGCCTCGCCAGGCGCCAGGCTTGCCATCTTCGCCGGAGTCAGTTCTGCAAGCGAGACTGCAGCCTTCTGCATATGGCGTAGCCACGCGGGCGAGTTGAACTTGTGCAAGATCACCACATCGGACAGCTCGATCAGCTTGATCGGCACCGACGGCGGGTCCTGGCTTGCCACGAGCACGCTCATGCCCTTGTGTCGCATCTCCCGGACGCTCGACACGAGGCCGTCGACCAGGTCGGGGCTGTCGATGTACTTGTGGGCCTCGTCGAAGACGACGAGCTTGTTGAACCGCTCCCGCTGTGCGTCGGCGAACAGCTGCATCAGCACCACGAACAGCCCGAGCGCCTCGTCCTTCTCGATGAACTCGTCGCGCAGGTCGACGACGATCATCCGGCCTGGCTGGACAATATCCTTGATGGACGCGGAGTCGTCGATGTATTCGGCCGCGAGGTCGAGCCGCTGCTGGGCGAGCTGTTTCAGGTTGTCCGGCAGGCCTGAGTCCATGACCCCGTCGCGGATCACCTCGAGCCGGAGCTCGTTCCGGTGCGCCTTCATGATCCGCTGTAGCTGCCGGATGTAGGTGGACTGGTTCCCGACAGCGCCCATCAGGAACCGCCAATGCTCGGCGCGCAGCTCGCTGGGACCAAACTTCAGCGGTAGCACCGTCAGCTCAGGGTGTTCAAGCCGACGCTGTTCCAGCTGATCAGCTGGCACCAGGATGACCACATTGTCAAGCGCCGCAGGCGCGCCGCCATACTGAGAGGCGAGGTCGCGGACTTGTGACAGGTCTGAGTTCGGCGCGACCATGCTGGTGAACTCCGGTTCGTAGTCGAGCGTCGGGCTGTAGTGGAAGACGATCGTGGCCAGGGGGTGAGGCAGCTGATTGACCGGCGGGGCCGGCAGCGTGGCGGCCTCTATGATCGATCCCAACGTGTAGCTTTTACCCCCGCCCTGCACGCCGAACAGGCTGATTGTGTGCGTCTCGTTGAGGTCAAGCGCGACCGTTCTACTGAGGTTGTCCTGACCGAGGACACCGTACTGGGGCGACGGCTGGCTGGTCCCGAGGAAGATGTCAGGCAGGCGAACCTCGGTTGCGTCAGCAGAGCCTGGTGCAGGAAATGTCGTCTCCAGCGACGCAACGGGATCCTCATCGTTTGGTGCCGGGATTGGCTGCACAGCGTCCGTGCCTGATGCCACTGCCGATGCGTCGGCTTCCGTTGCGTCGTTCTCAACGGAAGCAGATGGAACCGCATCCGAGCCACCATCGGCATCAAGATCGTCGGGGAAGTGGTCAGGCGAGGCGAACACTGGCTGCTCGGGCGTCTCGTGATTCCGTTCGGGGGCACGGAAGGCAGCGTCCGCCAGTTTCGGCAATGAGACATCAAGTGAACTCACTGGCGGAGCAGCACCCTCAGCCGCCAGCACCGGATCAGTGGGCATGGCGTCCAGCAGATCTTCGATGAAATCACGCCCGATCCGGTGGTACTCGACTCCGCCTTCGGCCGACGAAGAAGCAGCCGGATGATCACCTGCCGCCTGCCGTAGTCAGGCGGCTGGGCTGGTGGTCGCTGCCGGACTTGAACACGATGAGGTGACATCCGGATACCATGAGCCCCAACCTTCCCAGAGGTCACAGCTCCAAGGAACCCAGTGAGACGGTCCGGGTGCCTTTGAAACTCCATTTACCCGCTGGGTCCAGGCTGAGCTGCCAGCGACCCTGGCCGGGTTCTGCCGGCAGGCGGTCGAGGGCGAAACATCCGTTCACACGTGGCTGCTGGGATGCGCCCACTTCCCGGCTCCGGCGTCCGCTGACAGAACGGCAAGATCAGCGACCGTGGGGTAGGCGGGCATCGTGCCGTACCGTGTCACCGAGAACGACGCGACCGTGGCGGCATAGGCGGCTGCGGCCGGCAGATCGTCGCCGGCGCGCAGGCGAGCAGCCAGACCTCCTATGAATGCGTCACCCGCGCCTGTTGTGTCGGCCACCTGCACCTTCGGGGCCGGGCAGTGGCGCCCCTTCTCACCAGGTGCCTCGACGAAGCACCCGAGCGGGCCGGCGGTGACGACAACTGCACAGCCGAAGCGACGGGCGAGCCCTGATGCCGGAATGCGATTCGGTGGCAGCATGACAAAGCCGACGTCCGTGGCTCCGCTGGCCTCGAGGAGAAACCGGACGTCGATTGCGTGCCTCTCCAGGGTCCGCCGCCAGCGTCGTCCTCTCTCGTCGTTGCCGAGCAAGGTGACCAGCCGGACCGGTGCTCCCAGTTTCGCGGCAGCGACAGCCTGGTTGGTGGCTTTGCCGCCGTCTTCTGGCTCCTCAAAACCCGCAGCAAGCACGGTTTCACCCTCACGGGGCACAGAGTCGACGCGTAGTAGCAGGCTTTGTCCATGCGCACCCGCGACAACGACCGGCCCGGCGGTCTTCGCGGCATCCGCGCTGTTCCGGTCAAGCATGAGCGAGGCCACCTTCCAGCTTGTCTATCAGCCGCTGCTGAGCAACCTCCGTCGCCCATCTGACGGCCCCCACGACCGCCGCTTCCGCGCCGAGCTGGCTCGGCTCGATCTTGGGCATGGCGGGTACAAGCTGGGTGACGCGCTCGCGCAGCGGAGCCAGCAGTGGCTCGCCGGCGGCACCGAGCCCGCCGCCTATCACGACCATTGCGGGGTTGCAGAGAAGAATCGCGTTCGCGATGGCGACTGAGAGTTCCGCGACCATCCCGGACACTGCTTCCCGGGCCGCGGGCTCTCCCGCCGCCGCACGTTCGAACACTTGTTCCACTCCTGTCACCCGGGTCCCGGCTCGCGCGGCATCGGCCTCGGCGACCGCCGCCGGCGCCACGCGCCGCTCCAACTCGGGGGCGGTCCCTGTGGCGTTCCGGAAGAGCCCGATCTCGCCAGCCGCACCGGTTGAGCCGCGATATAGGGCGTTGTTCAGGACGAGGCCCGCGCCGACTCCTGCGCCCAGTGCCACGAACAGCATGTCCGTGACACCGACTCCCATTCCTGCCTGATGCTCTCCGAGCGTGGCGAGGTTCGCCTCATTGTCAACCAGCAGGGGGCGTCAAAGCGATCAAGCCACGACAGATATGAGTCGTCAGGCCAGCCGGGCATGTTGTCCACACGGGACACCCGCCCGGTCGCGGGATCCACGATGCCGGCGACCGCCACGCTGATGGCGCGCACCGGGCCCGTGAGGTGGCTCCGGGCCTTCTCGTTCAGGCGGATGACGAGCGAGCGCAGGCGCCTGAACGATGGATCGGGGATGCTCCTCGTCTCCCGGTACAAGATCGTGCCCCGGCAGTCCGCGGCAGCCACCCGCACGTTGATCCCGCCGATGTCGGTTGCCAGCACGCCGCCGATATCGGGGGCGACGTCGAGGATCTCCGGTGGCCCCCCCGTGGACAGCGCCCGGCCTGACTCGACCAGCAAGCCGGCATTGAACAAGTCCTGCACGGCTCCGGTCACCATCGACGAACTCGTGCCGATGCCCCGGCGCAGGTCACCCCGGGAGAGCGGCCCCTGCCGGAGTACCTGCGCCAGTACCTGTGCGGGCAGGCCAAGCGCTCTTCGTCCCGCCACGATCTATCACCTGTCCGATCTTGCCTCAATCTGCCTACTAGTTTCTTCTGCCAGAAGAAAGAAGTCCTAGCTAGGAGCGGCCGAGATGATCACCGCACAACAGCTCAACGAGTGGATCGGCGTGCCGGTCGAGGATCTCGCGGATCGCGCGCGCGTTCCGTTCACCCTCGCGGAGTCCCCGCTGGACGTGCACAGGATCTTCGCCAATGACCTACGGGACGAGATCGAGGGGGCCCGTGCGGCGGGCCGGGAGATCTCGCTCATCGTGCCGCTGTGCCCGGTCGGCCAGTTCCCGATCCTTGCCCGGCGCGTGAACGAGGCCCGGCTGCTGCTCGATCACGTGAGCTTCTTCGGCATGGACGACTGGCTCGACTGGCAGGGCCGGCCGTTCCCGCGCAGCCATCCCTTCAGCCTCGAAAGCCGCTTCCACCGTTCGTTCATCGACCTGATCGAGCCGGACTTGCAGCCACGGCCGGAGGACATCATCTTCCCGACACCCCTCGCCCTGGACCGCGCCTCCGAGGAACTTGCGCGGCGCGGTAATCTTGCCGCCAGCTTCGGCGGCGTCGGCTTTCAGGGCCATCTTGCCTTCAACGAGCCCCCTGCCTCCCGATGGACCGCCGTCACTGCGGACGACCTCCGCAACTCCCTGACCCGGGTGGTCCCGGTGGCCATTGACACCATCATCGCCCACGCCCAGCGCTCGGCTGGCGGCAATGTGTTCGCTGTCCCGCCGATGGCAATTTGCTTTTCGAGATCCCCATCGGCGGGCAGTTCACGCATTCGCCTTCCTTCCGGACGGTCTTCGGGGCTGATGAAGTCCTCTACGTCGTGGAGGGGAACGTGGTATTCGCGGATCCGGAAACCGGGGAAGTCGTGCGCGTTGGAACGGGCGAAGCGGTCTTCTTCCGGCCCGGCACCTGGCACCACGCCTTCAATTGGGCGGCATGCCCGGCGCGCGTGCTTGAGTTCTTCGCCCCGCCGCCTGCCACGGGCACCTCCGGCGCTTACGCGCAGCTGCGTCCCCTGCTCGAGCGCGGCCGCTACCGGGACGACTCCGTCCTGGGGAATCAGGTTCCCGGAACGCCCCATCGGCGGATTCCCCGGCGCCTGGCCGTCGTCCGGGAAAGCGAGTACTGGTGGCAGCTTGACGGGATGCGCGCCGCAGTCCTCTCCGGGATCATTGCGAGCACGCCCCATCTCACAGTGGCCAGAAGCGAGGTCCGGGGACACCGCTGGAGCGGGTGGCTCGCTCACGGTGGCGATGCCAGTGGCTATGTGCTGTCCGGCGCCTTGGTGCTGCGCGCCAGCGACGGCTCGGACCGGGGATGGCATGAGCTCACCGCGGGAGACGGGTTCTTCATCCCGGAAGGATCGCGGTACCAGGTACGCAACGGCACGTCGGAAAACGCCGTCTACCTCGCGGGCGCGGCACCGTCATACAGCACGGAGCAATGTTCGCCGGCGTGAACGCGGCCCGCATCGGCCGACGCGACGGTGATGCCGCCATCGGTGTTGACGTCGGGGGCACCAAGGTGGCCCTGGGGCTCATCGATGCCGCCTCCCTGTCACTCCTCACCCGCGCCACGATTCCGACTCGCCGCGACCACGGTGGCGCGGATGTGTTGCGTGATACGGACACTCAGCTCAAGAGGATGGCCGGCCAGGCCGCGAGGTGGGGCCGCCGAGTTGTGGGAATCGGCCTGGCGCTCGGCAAGGTTGCCCCGCTCCGCATCGAGGCGGACGTCCGGGCGGCAGCGTTCGCGGAAGCGGTGCTGGGCGCTGGCCGGCACCTGACCTATTACGTCTACCTGACGGTCGGCACAGGAATCAGCTACAGCGCCGTCTACAAGGGCAGGCCAGTTGCAGGCGCCCACGGCGGCGCGCTGAACATCGGCTCCTCCGTGCTGGCGGACCTGCCGGCCAGCGGCTCCGGGACCCAGCAGCTGGTGCTGGAACGGATCGCTTCAGGGCATGCCCTCGTGGAGCGGTATGTCGCCAGCGGCGGGACGGCACGGCGGGCCGAAGAGGTCCTGGCCGCTGCCCGGCATGGTGACCCGCTGGCCGCCAGCATCGTCGACGAGGGCGCGAGGACGCTGGGTAATGCGATGGCACTGCTGGTTAACCTGCTCGATCCGGAAGCGTTGATTGCCGGAGGCGGCCTGGGCAGCGCCGACACCGCTTTCTGGTCAACCGCAGTTGCCTGCGCCCGTCGCCGCATGTACTCCGATACCGCCCGGTCACTGCCGATTCTGCATGCTCAGCTAGGAGCGGATGCGGGAGTAATAGGGGCCGGGCTCGTGGGACTGCTGGGCGGCGCTCCCAGGAAAACGTGATTTCCGGCGCAGTGCCAGGACCGGATGAGCGGAGCGGGCAAGCGAGGGTCGCGGTAGCACGGATACGGCGCCTCGTCCAGCAAGGTGGGAGGGATCTGGCTACCCGAGGAGCAGGAGACGGCGCCAGGCGTCGGCGAGGAAGTGCTCGTAGCGTTCGGGGGTCCAGCCGCGCTGGCCGACGAGGAGCTGGTAGAGTCCCGGCGCGTTGGTGGCCCAGACGATGTCGGCGGCCTCGTTCAGCTCCACCCGCAAGGTGGCGGCGGTGGCGGGGTCGGCGACGAACCGGCGCATGCTCGCGGCGCGGCGCTCGGCGATCTCGCGCCAAAGCGCGGCTGGCTAGTTGCGGCTCGGCTGGCGCGGCCTGCTGGAGCATGGCCAGGAGGGGGGACATGCGGGCCTCGCCTACCGGACGGACGCTGGCCTGCGCTACATCGAGCTGTGGCAGACCAAGGACGACCGGGAAGGCTTCGAACGCGACCGGCGCGCTGGCCGCTTGGTCCCACGACAAGCACTCCGGTCTCACCCCGTGCCGCGGCAGTGGCACGGTCGACCGCGAGGTCGGCTTGGGCGAGCACCTTGCGGGCGTCGGCATGAAGGCCCGCCCGACGTCGGTCAGCCCGACCCGGCGCTTGGTGCGCTTGAACAGCCGTGCGCCAAGCTCGCTCTCCAGCATGGAGATCTGCTTGCTCAGCGCCGGCTGCACGATGTGCAGGTGCCCGGCGGCCCGCCCAAAGTGCGGCTCTTCGGCCACCGCCACGGAATACAGCAGGTGCCGTTACTTCATCAGGACTCGCCCCCTCGGGGAAGACGAAGACGCGTTGCAGTGACCGCTGCCAGATCATGGCGTGGCGGGGCCCGGACCGCGCACCGGCCTCCCCCCACCTAACGCCCGCACGCCTTGAGCACAGGCCCTTCCGCAGCTCTCGCGGGCACGAGTGGCCCGGACAGGCGGCAATAGCCGCCGGGATGGCGTCGCAGGGCATGACCTGGACGCGCCGGCCGCGCCGGAACCCGCAGGGCGTCGTGGGCTCCCGGGAATCTCGTTAGCGCCGTGCCCATGAAAGGCATGGAAGCTGGTGGCAAGACGCGCTCGCAACCAGGCGCGCCCACGTTTGTGACACGTCACAGAGTGCTGGACGAGAACGTTGTGCCGGTGCCCGGTGCTTTGCGCCGGGCCATATCGCACACTCAACCAACAGAGCCGGACATCGATGGCTGATCCAGGACCGGCCGACTTGCCCGGGAGGCGGCGTGGTGAGAGTCAGGGAGCTATCACGCTGGCCGGGCACGCCGTTTCCGGAGCACCGGATTGGTAATCGCTACGATGCTGCAGGTCTGCTCCTGGCCACCTGTCCTGATCGGCTGGCTGTTGTTGCCGCGGGCGGCGAGCCGGTCATCCGTGACGGCCGTGACACGGCGCTTTCTCACCTTGTGTATTGCGAACGATCGTCAGGCCGGTGCTGGTTCGACGCGCTTGCGGGCGCGGGCGAGTCGCTAGGTACCGGCAGTCGCGCGTTCTCAGCTCCCGGAATCTGAGCCCCGCATACCCTGGAGGAGGTAGACGCCATGGCATTCTCGAGCGACCTGGAGATTGCCCGGAGCGCAGCTCTGAAACCGCTTGAGGACGTCGCGGCGGAGATGGGGATAGCCGGCCACCTGCTGGAGCCTTATGGCGAGCAGGTAATGAAGATCAAGCTCGACGCGATTGAGGAACTGGCCGACCGGGACCCAGCGAAGTACGTCGTGGTAAGCGCCATTACGCCGACGCCGCTGGGGGAGGGCAAGACCACCACCACCGTCGGGCTCGGGCAGGGTTTCCGCCACATCGGCAGAAGGGCCACCGTCGCGATCCGGCAGCCGTCGATGGGACCCACGTTCGGCATCAAGGGCGGGGCGGCCGGCGGCGGTTACAGCCAGGTCGTGCCCATGGAGGCGCTCAACCTGCACTTGACCGGTGACATGCACGCGGTGGGCGCGGCCCACAACCTGCTCGCCGCAATGATCGACAACCACATCTACCAGCGGAATCAGCTCGGTATCGACATTCACAACGTCACCTGGCGGCGGGTGCTGGATGTCAACGACCGGGCGCTGCGCAACATCATCATCGGGCTCGGCGGGCGGGGAGACGGCGTGCCGCGCCAGACCGGTTTCGACATCACCGCAGCCTCGGAGGTCATGGCCACGCTCGCGCTGGCCGGCTCGCTCGCTGACCTCAGGGACCGACTTGGGCGCATTGTGGTTGGCTACACCAAGGACGGGACGCCGGTCACCGCCGAGCAACTGCGTGCCGCAGGATCGATGGCCGTCATGCTGCGGGACGCGGTCAAGCCAAACCTGCTCCAGACCATCGAGAACACGCCGGTGCTCGTGCATGCCGGGCCCTTCGGCAACATCGCAACCGGAAATTCGTCAGTGATCGCCGACCTGATCGGGATCCACTCCGGCGACTTCCTGGTCACCGAAGCGGGCTTCGGTGCGGACATGGGGGCTGAGCGGTTCTTCAATATCAAGTGCCGGACCTCTGGGCTGCGCCCCGACGCGGCCGTCATCGTCGCCACGGTGAGGGCACTCAAGGCCCACTCGGGCAGGTACAAGATTATTGCGGGCCGCCCCCTCCCTGAGGACCTCCTGAGGGAGAACCCTGAGGACGTGGCCGCCGGAGGAGCCAACCTGCGTAAGCAGATCGACAACATCCGCATGCACGGCGTCACCCCCGTGGTGGCCATAAACAGCTTCCCCACCGACCACGCCAGCGAGCATCTGGTCATCGGCGACATCGCCGCGGACCAGGGAGCCCGATCGGCGGTATGCACCCATTTCGCCGATGGCGGGCGCGGTGCCGTCGAACTGGCAGAGGCGGTGGCCGAGGCCGCGGCCGAGCCGTCAGACTTCCGCTTCCTTTACCCTGACTCGGCGAGCCTGCGTGAGAAGATCGCCACGATCGCTACCCAGGTGTACGGCGCGGACGGGGTCGAGTACTCCCAGCAAGCCGCCGCTCAGATCGACACCTACGAACGGGCCGGGTTCGGGCGGCTGCCCATCTGCGTCGCCAAGACTCACCTGTCCATCTCGTCGGACCCGACGCTCAAGGGTGCGCCGACCGGCTGGATCCTGCCGGTCAGGGAAGTGCGGGCATCGGTCGGCGCGGGGTTCGTCTACCCCATCTGTGGTGAGATGCGGACAATGCCGGGGCTTGGCTCCAGCCCGGCGGCCACCCGCATTGATATCGACGGGGACGGCCTGGTCATGGGATTGTCGTGACCTCACTCCTTGACCAGCCGGTATGGCAGTTCCTGGACCGGGTCGCCGCCCGTGCCCCTGCCCCCGGCGGCGGCAGCGCCGCAGCGGTAGCCGCGGCGCTTGCCGCCGGGCTCGTCGCCATGGCCGCGCGGTTCTCCGACGTGCAACTCCCCGGCGCCGGGGAACTGACGGACCGGGCCGATCAGCTGCGCCGCCGTGCCGCCGGACTGGCCGACGAGGACGCGAGGGCATATCAGGCTGTCCTTGACGCCTATGCGCTGCCCCGTGACCACGACCAGCGCCGGCAGCAGTTCCGGGAGGCGTTGCAGGGCGCAGCCGCTGTGCCCCTGGAGATCACGGAAATCGCCGCGCAGGTGGCTGAAATGGCGAGCCTGGTCGCGACGGAGGGCAACCCCAATCTGCGTGGCGACACCATTGCCGCGGCCATCCTTGCCGACGCAGCCGCCCGGTGCGCCGCGTGCCTGGTCGACATCAATGTTGATCTAGGGGCACTTGACCGGGACCTGTCGCGTCGCGCGGCGCTGAGCGTGGCAGCCGCGCATACGGTCGCACGACAGATCACCTCGGTGCTGGAAGAACCGCGTTGACGAGGTGTCGTGGGCGACTGGGCTATGCGGCCGGGCCAGCGAGGAACACCTCCAGTAACTGAAGGTTAGGTCCTGCTGTCGCCATCGGCGTGCTGGCGTCCACAGACTGAAGCGAACCCATCAGGCCTGAATATGTGCACGACCAGCCAGATGAACCCGGGCACGCGGACGGCCCGGCCGGGTACGGGAGCTAGCCACCCAGAGCTTGCATGATGAGGGCGGACCCCGCGGGATCGGTATTGCCCGTGGCCCAGGCCATGACCGCGCAGCCGGGACAGAGCCGCCGCAACTGGGCGGCCTGGTATTTCAGCCCAGTCCCGGCGAACCACACCGCGTGGCGCTGGCCACCGGCGGTGTACTCGTAATAGGTTTCGCCGTCTTTGCTCCCGGCCTCCACCCAGCCTCGGTCGGCGAGGTCGGCGAGGTCGGTAGCGGTGACGGTGGCGGCCTGGGTGCCCGCCTGCCGGTGCCCCGCCCGGTTCAGCGTCCAGTCGTAGCCGTACATGGCCGATTCGACGGCCAGCCGGGCGCTGGGGATGTGGTAGGCCCGCACGTCACTCAGCACGTTTCTCAGGTCGGACAGCGTGACGATCGGGCCCGGATCACCCGTCGCCCAGTGAAAGTCAATCGCCATCAGCACGATCTGGTCGGCGTACTTCGCGAGTTCGCCGTAGTCGTAGAGGAAAGGCGTCAGATCCGACAGGTCCGTGTAGTCGATCTCGTCCGACGTGCGGACCCTGACCGCCACCCGCAGCGCCCGGTGCTGGCGGTGCATCGCCAGCGCGAGTTCCCGCACGAACTCGGTGTAGCCTGCAGTGATCCGGCCGATTTCCTGGCGGGCCGTCAGCCCGTGCCAGTGCGCCACCGAGGCGTACAGGTCGAGTTCGCTCTGGCTGCCCGGCAGCGCGTACTCATAATCCAGGGTCAGGCCATTGGCCTGCGGGTAGCCGGCCATCACTGTGGCGAGTGCCGCGACGTTGCGCCATCTGGCCGCCGGGTCGAGCAGGATCTGCGCCATCACCTGCTTGGGCGTCTGCTCGTCGGAGATGGTGATGAATCGCCAGCCGCACGGGTTCGCCGCCGCGGCCGTGCCCAGGACGGTCGCCAGGGATGAGCCTCCCGGGTTACCTGGCTGCCCCACGATGCTCTCCGGGGTCGCACCCAGGCTCAGCCAGAAGAAGTCGAGCAGCCGCAGCCGGCTGGCCTGCTCCGCGATCAGGCTGGGCCGGCCCGGGTCATCGAGCCAGCCGGGCAGCCACGTCCCGCTGGCGCCGGCCAGTGACGGCCGGCCGCAGTTCGCGGGACGCGGCGCGGGGGCGGTCGCGGGCAACGCCTGCAGATCAAGCTTGGGGGTGGCGCCGGCGCTCGCCGCGGGCGGTCCGGGGGTGGCCGCAACTGGCGGGCTGCCGTTGGCTCCCGTACTGCCCGCGGCCAGCCACCCCCCGAGGCCGACCAGGACCGCCAAAGCAGCCGACACTATCAACCTCGGCCAGGTGAAGAGTCGTCTGCGCATCAGGCCATCCCCCTTGTCATGCGGCTTTCAGCGGGGTGCCGTCACCGGCCGCCACGATCCTGGCCACCCGGGTGCCTTTCCAGCTGACCAGCCTGCCGGTCAGCACTGCGAACACCGTGCGGTAAGCCAGGTAGATCTGGAGCGGATCATTGATGAAACGGTAGAAAAGGGCCGTCACCGGGTCCCACGACCATTCCCGAAGCACGACCATTGCAGTCAGGTTCTGAACCAGTCGGAAGCCGGTGAACACAGCCAGATAGAGCACGAGCCTGGACCAGTTTCCCGTGGTAATGGCCAGAACGGTGACAGCGTAATTCAGCGGCAGCAGCACGATCGGTATGAGGAGACCGGTGACCGAGTACCACATGACCCAGGTCAGCGCCCCGTATTTACCCGGCTGCGCCAGTATTACTTTGTGTTTCCACAGGTTCTGCACGGTGCCGAAGGTCCAGCGCGTCCATTGCCTGGCGATGCCCTTGAGCGTGTCGGGCGCCTGTGTCACCGCCGCGGCCCGGATGTCCTGGACGACGGTGAACCCGGCGTGGCGCAGTTCCAGCCCCGCGTCGGCGTCCTCCCCCACGGTGTCACCGGGAACGCCCAGCTGCCGCATGACCGAGGTCCGCCAGGCCGAGCACGCGCCCGGCACGATCAGGATGCCGTTTTTCCCCTGTGCCACCCGCATCAGGCCGATGCCGAGGTTGTACTCGGCCTGCTGGAACCGGAAGAGGACCCATTGCCACGGGTGGCGCGTGACGTTGCCCGCCCGGATGTAACCAGCGACCGCACCCACCTTCGGATCGCGGAAGTGGCGCACCAGGTTCGGGATCGTGTCCGCACCAGCCAGCCGGGTGTCGGCATCGAACGCCGCGCACACCTCCCCGCGGATCCTGGTCCGGAACGCCAGATCCCACGCGGCGGCCTTGCCTCCGTTCCGGGCCAGGTGAATCACCTCCAGCTTGCGCGATTCGTCGCAGTACCGGGCGGCAAGCTCGTCCAGGATGGCCTTTGTCCCGCCGGCACCATCCGCGCTGCCCCCCTCACCATCCGTTGAGCCGTCGTTGACCACCACGACCTGTAGGTCGAAGGGGTACGGGTAGGCGAAGACCGACTCGATCGTGTCCCGGATCACCGCCTTCTCGTCCTTGGCCGCGATCAAGACGGAGACGAGTCTGGGGTGCCAGCCGGGAACCGGCCGGTACTGCTTGTAGCCTCCGTACAGGGCGCGCACGATCCAGAACACCCCGAACGCCAGGACCACCCAGGTGGCCAGGCTGAGCACCATCGGCAGGCCCGTCTGCGGCAGTTCCTGGCGGGCCCAGGCGAACCAGTAGCCGAGCCGGTCACCCAGGGTCGGCTGTGCCCGCACCACCGGGTTGCCCCCGTCCTGCTGCCGCAGGAGCTGGTCCAGGGTCATGAACCGGTACCCCAGCGCCTCCGCCTTCTGGATGATGCGCTCCGCCAGCCGCACGGTCGCGGCATCGTCCTTTCCCTCGGTGTCGTGCATGACGATGACCTGGCCCGGCAGCCCGGGACCGCTGAACTTCGGTAGCGGGATATCTGAGCCCGCCCGGTACTCGAAGTCCGAGGTGTCTACCGTGAAACCGACTTCGGTAAAGCCGAGCTGCTGGCTGACCAGCGTGGAAAAGACATTGGCCCGGATGGATGCCCGGCCCGAGCTGTTGTTCCCGCCATAGGGCGTCCGGAACAGCCAGGTCCGGTAGGAACCCAGCGTGGTAATGATGTGCTGGTCCATAATGAGCTCGCGCCGGGCGGCTGCGGGTGCGAGCGTTGCCAGCACGGGATGGCTGAGCGTATGGTTGCCTACCACGTTTCCGCTGGCGACAATCTGGTGAAACACCGCGGGGGCAGCGAGGACGTTCACGCCGACACTGAAGAACGTCGCCGGGACGTGGTACGCCTTGAGGACGGCAAGCAGCCTCGGCGTCCATACCTTGCTGGGCCCGTCGTCGAAGGTCAGCAGCAGGGTGCGGCGCGGCACCTCGCCGAACTGCTCGATCGCGTAATCGCATCCCTGCGTGTTGTGCATCTCCAGTGGCGTCAGCTGGCTCATGACCGTCCGGCCGGAGAACGGATCGACCGCGAAAGCCGTGCGGCCACTGCGCCGGACCTGTACCACCCGCTGGAACACGCCGCTGCCGATGATCGGGATGCCGCGCTTCCCGTTCCGCGCCAGTTCCCCGTGCGCGCGGCCGCAGGCGGCCATCTCGGTGGCGAGCTGCCGGGGATAGGCGGCGTCGGCGTGGTGCAGGGCCGGCTGCGGCACTGCGGCCGACAGTTGCTGGGCGCGGCCTATGGCCAGCACCAGGTCAGCCGCCAGCACCAGCAGGAACAAGAGCACAACCAGCCCGCGGTGGCCGCTCTTGCTGGCGAAGACCTGACGGGTCCGCCGCCTGGGGCGGAATCCTGCATGACGCCCTATGATTCACACCCCCTTGGTGTCGTGTCGTTGCCAGCGGGCGGGGCCGGGCAGAACCGGGTTTCACCCCGGCGCAGCACCCGCTGATGTGCCCGGCGGGACGTTTGAGGCCGGCAACTCCGGTCCGGAGGAGGCTGGTGGTGCCAACGACTCGGCCGGCGCGGGCGAGCCAGCCGTCGACGAGCCAGACGCCGACGAGCTAGCCGCCGGTGGGCTCGGCGACGGGCTCGAGCTGGGCTGAGGGCTCGGGCTGGGCTGAGGGCTCGGGGGCGCGCTCGGGCTGGGCGACGCACTCGGACTGGTGGTGGTGGTGGTCGTCGTCGGCGGCGACGATGCCGGCGGCGCGGTCGGGCTCGGCGACAGCGATACCGGCCCCGTCGACGGCGCCGGGGTGGTCCGGACGGGTACCAGCAGATCGCCTGCGCCCAGGCCCGGGGACGGGCCCAGGCTGAGGCTGGGCGACGGAGACTGACGGTTCCTGACGGCGCCGGCCCTGCTGTCAGGCTTGCTCGTGGGGGTGTGGAGGAAGGGGTTCTCCTGTTTCTGATAACTGGGAATGCCGCTGCCGCCGGAGCGGGCCGCGCCGAGAGCGGCGACCACGCAGAGAACTGCCACCCCGCCGATGACGGCAGCGGCCCCGAGCACCCGGCGCGCGTGCAGTCTCACAGTGCGCCCGACGTGAAGCCTCCCCATCAGGCCCCGCCGCCGGTGCCGCCCAGGAGAGCCAGCGCGCCCTTGTATGGCTGGCGTCTTCAGTGACATCACGCCGTCCGCTCCGCAGGAAGAGCCGACAGCCCGCGCCAAGGCACGCAAACCGCCCGGACGGCTGAGCGCCGACTGGGCTGTCAAGAGTCTGCCCCCGGCCGTCAGCCGCCAGCTCGTGGGAAGCCCCCGGCAGGGAAAGCCCGCTCCACAGCTGACGGACTGCTCACCATCCGCAGGATGCCGATTCTCCCAATGTTTCTTCTCACCTGGTAGAACGGTATGCCGCTAACCAGCGGCGAGAGGAGGGCCGAAGGCCGGATCCGGGCATGCCGAAGGTCCCCCTGACGCTACAGTTCCGGTTTCACGAAACGTAGTTAGTCGAGCACGCTACGGGATCGCGGTAAAGTCCTGGAGCGGGAAGATCGTTCAGGCTAGCGGCTACATGCGGTCACCTCGCCTTCGGTCGTCGGAATTCATGTCAGTTCAGATGCAACCGTCAGCCTGGCGCGCCGATGATACCATCGCGCAATTGCCTGGTGTTTTCGGCGCCATTTTGACCAGCGCATGTGGAATGCCATCTGCGCCTCACTCATCCCTTCGCCCACGATGCGCCTCAAGCGAAATATCTCATTGATCGAAAGCTGGATAAAGCCGATATCTTGCGGAAGCTGCTGACTAGAAAATCTTGGAACGGCTGAGTCGCCAAGCGGTATCTGAAGATCGTTGACGTCGAAGTCCCCCGGGAGGCGCTGGAGCACCGGCGAGCGTGATTTCAGCCAGCGTGTGCTGGTCACCCAGCTCGCGCGCTCCACTCGCTTCAGATGCCCTCGCCATTATTCCATTAAGGCGCTCTCTCAAAACGTTTGCCTTGAGCATCGCCAGTCCCGCCAGGGCCGTGTGATGCTGCAAGCTACCCCATTTCCGGAACTGGTTCTCATCCCAGCCGATCGGGCCTTTGCCTATGGCAATTGCCTCCTCTACGCCCCAGCGCCGCCCGGCCATGTGCACAAGGTTTCTCATGGTCGGCCTGATGGGCGATTGCCCCGGTACATAACAGAGGCAGAAGGTGATACCCTTATCTTGCTGGTTCGGGGATTCTCCTTTACCGGGGCTCTTCCCTGACGGGGATGACGCGTTCTCAGGTGCCGTAGGCGCTCCAGGAGGAGCGCTTTCCTGACCCGGAGGGCCTTGCCCATCCGGCTCCGCGGGCACCGGTTTCCTTATCAGCAGAAAGTGGTTTGGCGATCCGGCTTCGATCATAGCCCAGTCGTAATACCTTGGACCGTTGATGCCAGGGTCGGCGGACCGGAGCTCGTACCGGCCCCCGGCGAGTTTCAGCAGCTCATCGACTCGCTTACGCTCCCCCGTCATGGTAGTGATCACGTGGCTCCGCGGCACGAAATAAGCATATGCCTCACCATGCTCCTCGTGATCTTCACGCAGTGCCTTGTACCGGCCATAGACCTCATCGCCTCCTCCCCAGTTGAAAGCGACGCCAATCTCCCGGATATGCTGGTACTGCTGGCGCGCCAATTCTGGTTTCGACGAGAATTCGATATCCTCAGGAACACCGGCCCGCGCGCGCCGGGCAGTTCCGGTCGCCCCGTCGCCAGTGAACCATGTCTTCTTTGGCAGGAATATCTGATTGGAAACCCAGGTCTTAGTTTCGGGCAGGATGAGGCTCATCGCAACCCATGTGGTGCAATTTACCGTCCTTCCCGCGCAGCCAGCGTACTGGATGCTCGCTCCGGTGGTGTTACTCCCGCGCTTTTCCTGGGCAGTCTCGTCCACGACTATTCCCGGCCCTAGCGGATCGTTATCATCCGTCCCGCCGAGCATTTCACTGGCCCCGGCGGCGATCCGGTCCCAGATCGCTTCGCAGGGTCATCGGCAAAGTCGCGGGGTAGGGGTCGGCGCTGTCTGGTTGCTCCTTTCTTTGTCGCGGGGTTAGGCGCCCAGGAGATCGAGCACGTGCTGGGGGCGGCGGGAGAGTTTTTCCATGCCGTCGGCGATGTTGGGGCAGCCGATCAGCCTCAGGATGCTGATCGCGGTGTTCTTGATGGTTGCCATGACCTGGGGTGATGATCCGGTGCGGATCTGGGAGCGGTCTTCGTCGAATGTCCGGTCTCTGACGTAATGCTCGCGGTTTTCGATGCCCCAGTGGCCGCGGTTCGCGGCCAGGATGCCGGCCGCGCTGGCCTGCCACAGCGTCCAGGTGCTGATGCCGTAGACGGTTTCGGGTTCGCGGATCTGGTTCCAGTACAGGTCGAAGGTCTGCCGGTGGATCCGGTAGGCCTGGAAGACGCCGGGGAAGCCGATCCCGGCGACGTGGGGGGTGACCCAGATCGAGCGCAGCTCGATGCGGCCGTGGCCCTTGTCGTAGCTGGCGTGATGCGGCGGGTCCTGGCTGACCGGGACGGGGAACAGCGCTGCGGGCGCGTCCCTGAGCCCGGGCTGGTTTGCCTTGACAGTTATCGCGAACTCCCCGCCGCGGTGGAAGATGCCGCGCAGGTTGCCGCGGTGCACGTGCAGAGCGTCGGCGGTGAAGGCGAGGCCGTCCAGGCCGGCGGCGGTGAAGGCGGCCGCGCCGGGGTCTTCCCCCGGGCTGGCCGGCGGCGGCGCGCCGCCGCGCGGCGCGCCGCCGCGCGGCGCGCCGGCGATCGCGTCGATGAGGCCGGTGACCTGGGTGATCTCGGTGGTGCCGGCGGGGACCTTGCGCTGGCCGGCGATGACGCCCTCGCCGTGCACCAGCGCGGAGAACAGCCTGACCTGCTGGGACTTCAGTTCTTCCCAGGATCCTTTGAGGACCTTGCCGTCCAGCGCGATCAGGATCCAGGCCTGGCCGGCGGTGATCCGCCCGGCCCGCAGCAGCGACAGGACCCACTTCCCGATCAGCGCGTCGGCCTCGTCCGCGTCGATCATCTTGATGTGGCGGCGCAGCGTCGCCTCGTGCGGGGCGATCCAGCGCTGCAGCACCGGATGCCAGCGCCCGCCGAGGCGCTCCAGCTGGCGCTGGTCCAGGTCAGCGACGTAAGTGCCGACGGAGCGGAAGCTCTTGCCGCAGTTGCTCAGCGCGGCCGCGACCGCCATCACCAGCGAGGAGACGATGACGTGGCGGATACCGCGGGGCTGGCGGGGATCGGTCAGGGGCTCCAGCGCTGCGGCGAGCCCGCCGGTCCCGGTGAACGGCAGGGCATTAACGTCGATCCAGGCGGCCACGCTGCGGTCCCCGGGAGTCAGGAGCGGATGGGGGAACGGGGATGACAGCACCGCGGGCAGGTCACGGTACAGCGGATACCACCACACGTTCTTGACGTTGCCGTGATGGCGCCAGGTGCCCGCGGTCCGCGCATACCCCGACGTCTGCCCGAGCAGGGTGAAGTTCGCGGCCGCATAGCAGGCACCGGTGTGGCGGGCCGGATCAGTGAACGTCTCCACCGCGAGCACCCGGTGGCCGTAAACCGCGAGATAGTCGCCCGGAACGCGCCGCAGCGTGCGGGCCAGCACCGCGGACGCCAGATTCGGGATCCGCCCCGCCGGCAGCACGCAGAACCGCTGGTTGTTCGCGATCCAGCCCTGGATCGCTTCGGAATCCCATTTATTCTCGCCAATCAATGACTGGACCGGCCCGGGGCTCTCGTACCCGATACTCGGCAATGTCCCATGCTGCTTTGAGCCGGATGCCGGGGGCCGCGAGGGGGTCGGCATAAGCTGCAGCCTTGGGCATAGGTGCGCCTCTGCGCAAATACATCCGAGAACTCTTCGTCGAATTCGCGGTCTACCTCCTTGCAGGAACGATCGAAGTCGTATACGCTGATCGACGCGGCCGTTTCTCGCGTTTTGTTTGTCACGATTCGAAATTACAGAGACGGCCGCTTCTCATTGCCCGAATATGGTCTCGTTTCGATCACCATCTTTGCCGGCGCTGCCATCGGCCCCGAACGGCGAACACGGAGCGTAAGGCCCTCTGTCGCGCAGTTCGCTGGGCACAAACAATCCTCCATATCTTAGTGTGAACGGGCGACTACTCTATGGGATATCGGGACTGTAGTGCCTGAGTGGCATGCGAACGTCCCCGCCCGCCGGGGGTGTGGACATTCCTGCTGCTGCGATATCGATGTAGGCCGTGAACTTCGATAGCGCGGCGGGCCTCGCGGGTGATCCTGCCGGGCGGTCGCGGGAGGCGGGCACGGGCGGCAGCAACTACCGCACGCTGTCGGTCGGCGATCGGATGGGCGGTGGGATCGTCGAATGCGGCAACCAGCCGGCGTCGTGGTTGCCATACGTCCGTGTCGGCGACGTGCGTTGGCGACTGAGCATGCGTGCTGTCGCGGTGGCTAGTGCATCACTGCGTGGTCAGGCGTTCAACGGGCTGGCCCGTGATCTGTGCTATTACCTCGAAGTCCTTGTCGAGGTGCAGAACCGTGAGCCCGGCCAGTTCGGCTGTCGCAGCGACGATCAGGTCAGGTACAGAGGGGGCGCGATGCTGGCCGCGGTCGGCAAGCAGGGTGAGGACCTCTACTGCTCTGTCCTCGATCGCCGGGGTCAGATACTCCACTGGCATGGACGACAAAGGAGGCTGCTGCAGCCCGGCCCGCAGGTCCGGACCTGATCGGGCTGAGTAGCCGGTCTCAAGGCGGGTAACGGTGGTGATCCGCACCAGCCCGCGTTCGATTCGCGCCGCCCACTCGGCGGCGTCAGAACTGGCGGCAAGGCGGACGAGCGCGGACTTGTCGATCAGCCAGGTCGTCACTGCCAGGCCCGTGACATCACGTCCGGGTCAGCCAAGTCACCAAAGACATCAGCGAACCGGGCCAGGTCCTGGACGCTGACGGGGGAGCCAGGCATCGCCGCGTCCTGGGCCAGGCGGCGGCGCACGTACTCGCTGCGGGAGAGGCCCAGGCGGCCCGCGTGCGCGTCAAGCGCCGCGATGACGTCATCAGGCACATCGCGGATCAGCATGTCCGTCATCTCTGCCTCCTGTGATATCCCATGATAGCGCTGCGTGCGCGGGTACTGCACCACCCGCAATGCTGCCGCAGCACTGATGTCCTCATCTGCCCTCGTGCGGTCGCCCGCGGGGTCGACGACGCTGTCGAACGGCACGATTGGAGATCGCTGCGTGGTCACGCGGTGTGACTGACCCACGGGGGTGACATGCACCTTATAGCCGCCTAATTGGTGGTGTGTCCTGAAAGGAGAGTGAGGGCGATGTAGAAGGTCGCCAGCACGAACCGTGCTGTGCCGGTGCTGGAGGTCTGGCCCTCCGGGCTCGCCAATGCAGGTGGGGAGCCCAAACCACCGCAAGCTGCGCCGGTTAAGAGCCGGGGTGGTGAGCGTTGCGGGGAAAGGCCCGCTGTCAGCGGGTCAGGTGGGCGGCGAGAAGACGAACGTGTGTGAAGGCCCGCTCCTTCACGGGTGGCCCGCGACTAGGGCGGCCGTTGCCGTCGGAGTCTGCTGGGGGGCAGGTTCACCTCCTCCGGTGGGAGGTCCAGGACTTCGCGGAGCGGACGGCGCGGGGTCGGCGGGACAGGATGCCCGTAGCCGAGCCGCAGGATCATCTGTGGCTCCTCGATCCCGGACCGGGGATCGCGGACCAGCCATGCATCGGTCGTTTCCAGCGGCTGGGTGATCGGGGTGGTCGCGATCCCCCGGGCAGCGGCGGTCAGCAGCACGCGTTGCAGGGCCTGCCCGGCCCGCAGCCAGTCTGCCGGGGTGCTGAAGCGCGTGGAGAGCACGGCCAGCTGCGGAGCGGCCTCGAACGAGGCATAACGGACAGGCTCTGGCCGGGCGGGGGTGAAGTCGCGGACTGGTGTCGGGCCGGCCGGGGAGCGGGGCCCCAGCGCGCTGTCGGGTATGCCATCACGGTCGCGCTGGCCGCCGATCCAGCACGCGAGTTCCGCGCGGTAGGCGGGGTCGGTGAGCTGGTCGCGCTCGGCATCCGCGGCGAGGTGCAGTACCCGCACGGTCTCGTAGGGGTCAAGGATGTGCAGGATCGCGTCTTCAAGGTCGGCTGCCTCGGTCAATTCGGCCAGGACGCTTGGTGGCACCGGCTGGCCGCTGAACGGGCCGCGGTTAGTGTGCCGGTGCGGGATGGCGGCATGCAGCTCGCGCTCGGCATGATCCGCACGGCAGGGCACGGTGAGCCAGACGGTAGCCAGCAGCAGCGGCTCACCTGGGTCCGGGAACGGCTGGACGACCGGCTGCCGGCCGGCCACCGCGGCGGCCAGCCGCAGGTTGAACAGCGCAGCGCCGCAGCCGATATGCATGGCGCGGCCACGCGGATCCGCGCATCGCAGCATCCGCGCCGGGTCGGCGTGCATCTCAATGGCGCGGATGCCCCGCCGGACCCGGAACCGCCACGGCTGGGCGTTGTGCATCGACGGGGCAGCCACCGCTGCCCTCACCAGCTCCTCGATCAGCTGCGGGGACAGCCCCGCCTGCCCGGCGGATGGCCCGCTGCCCGGCGCGCCCACTTGCATCATGCTGCCAGGGTGGGCCGCTCTTGTGCATGCATGAGTAGGGCCGTTGGTCCCGGGTGCCGGGGACAAGTGACAGGGGGTTTCCGATGGCCCCGGTCGGTCAACCTGATTGATTAAGCGGCGGATGCGACCTTCCAGAGGTAGCCGTCCGGGTCGCTGAAGTACCCGAAATACCCGCCCCACTGAGAGGCTGCTACTTCCTTGACGGCGTCGCCACCGGCCGCCACGGCGTTGCCCATGACCTCGTCCACAGCTTCGGTCGACGAGACGATGAAGTGGAACGAGACGCCCCGGAACCCGGATCCCTCGGCGGGGACGCCGACATCCTGGGCCGCTGCCTCCCATTCGTAGAGGGCCAGCGACGACGATCCGTCACCCAGGTTGAACGAAACGAAATTGGGATAGTCCTGCTCGATCGCGGCGCCCAAGCCTTCCCCGTAGAACCTCTTGGCGCGGGTCAGGTCCTTGACACCGATCATGATGGCAGTCACCTGTAGAGGCACGATTGTCTCCCTTGCATGTCGTGTTTGAATTCCCCAACCTGTATGACCGAACGAAGCGGCACGGTGTGACTGGCAGGGCGCCCCTAACCCCAGGCGCCGGCTACCTGCCGGGTGGTGACGTTGAGGCGGTTGTAGACGTTGGTCGTGGCGATCGAGAGGATCAGGGCCGCCAGTCCCCGCTCGTCGTAGTGCCGGGCCGCCTCGTCCCAGATCTCGTCGGGCACCGGGGCCGCCCGGTCGGCCAGCCGGGTGACGGCCTCGGTGAGCGCCAGCGCGGCGCGCTCGGCGTCGGTGAAGTAGGGCGCCTCCCGCCAGGCAGGGTTCGGCCGGTCGGGCGCGCTTGAGCCGGTCTTGGCGCTGCGACCGCATCGGCTCGGGGAGTTCCATGGTGGCGAGGGCAGCAGGCCAGCCGGCCGGCCCGTACCCGGTTCCAAGATCGCAATGATGCAGTTCGACCTCGACCAGCCGCCGGGTCAGCAGTTGGGCGGCCGGGAACACCGCAGAGTCCAGGATCCGCACCGGGAACTGCCAGGCAGCATCGGGCAGCTGCCGGGTGATGATGCGAAAGGCCATCGCCGAGTCGGCCAGGTCGGCCATGAGCTCCTGTGTTCTCCCGGGAGGGCAGCCGTCAGCGGGCGCTGCCGGGCCGGCCACGGAGATCACCAGCACAGCCCACCTGCGGAAACTGATTCCGGTCACATCCGCCAACCGGCCTGGCGTGCTGCGGGGGGTCGGCTCCGCGGAGGCTCAGGAGAAGGCTCCGGCCAGCGCGTGGGCGCCCATCGCATGGAGCAGTGGCGCCATCGCGCCCTGATCCAGCTCACCGGCGCTGCGTGGGGTGGAGTTGAGCAGGCCGAACACGGCGTGCGCGGCGGCGCGGGCACGGTCTGCCGGCGTATCCGGGTACCGGTGCCGCAGGGTCTGCACCCATTCCTCGGTGTAGGCGCGCTGCAGGCGGCGGACCTCACGGCGTTGCGGCTGGGGCACGTTGTCGAGTTCCCGCTCGTGAACGGTGATCAGGGCCGGCTCGTTGAGGGCGAACTCGATGTGCCAGTCCAGCAGGGCGTTGAGGGCATCGGACGGGCATCCGGCGCCGGCGACGCGGCGCCGTCCCTCGGTGAGCAGCCGCTCGCTGATGTCGAGCAGCATCTCGGCGAGCAGCGCCTCCTTCCCGCGGAAGTGCCGGTAGAGGGCGGGGCCGGTCAGGCCCACGGCCCGGCCGAGGTCGCCGATCGACACGCCGTGGTAGCCACGCTGGGCGAAGAGCTTTGCCGCCGCGGAGAGGATCTCTGCTCGCCGGGTGACGGGTGCCGTGGCCTCGGTCATGTTCGAAGTGTAGACACGCTTGTTAATGATGGTTAACATTTATTTTGTTAACGATCATTAACAAGGGGCTGATCTTGGACGCTCCACGGCTGAGCACCCACGCGGACCTGGCGGGGGAGGCCTGCAAGCGCAACGCCGAGGGCAATCTCGCCCTCGCGGCTGAGTTGCGTGACCGGCTGTCCCAGGTGGCCCTCGGGGGTCCTGAGAAGGCACGTCAGAGGCATGTCGCGCGGGGCAAGCTGCTGCCCCGCGACCGGGTGGGCGTGCTGCTTGACCCAGGCTCGCCGTTCCTGGAGTTCTCGGCGCTGGCGGCGGGCGGGATGTACGGCGACGAGGCCCCGGCCGCCGGGATCGTCACCGGGATCGGGCGGGTGTCCGGGCGGGAGTGTGTCATCGTCGCCAACGACGCGACGGTCAAGGGTGGCACGTACTACCCGGTCACCGTGAAGAAGCACCTGCGAGCCCAGGAGATCGCGCTGCACAACCGGCTGCCGTGCATCTACCTGGTCGACTCCGGCGGCGCGTTCCTGCCGCGGCAGGACGAGGTATTCCCGGACCGCGAGCACTTCGGCCGGATCTTCTACAACCAGGCCACCCTGTCGGCGAAGGGCATCGCGCAGATTGCCGCGGTTCTCGGCTCCTGCACGGCCGGCGGCGCGTACGTCCCGGCCATGAGCGACGAGACCGTCATCGTCCGCGGCCAGGGCACGATCTTCCTCGGCGGCCCGCCCCTGGTCAAGGCGGCCACCGGCGAGGTGGTGAGCGCGGAGGAGCTAGGCGGCGGCGACGTGCACTCGCGGGTCTCCGGTGTAGTCGATCACCTCGCCGACGATGACCCGCACGCGCTGCGTATCGTGCGCTCCATCGTCGCCACCCTGGGGCCCGCCGCGGCACCGCCGTGGCAGACCAGCCAGCCTGAAGAGCCCGCCGTCGAGCCGTCCGGCCTGCGCGCGGTGGTGCCGCCCGACCCGCGGACGCCCTACGACGTCCATGAGGTCATCGCGCGGATCACGGACGGCAGCCGCTTCCACGAGTTCAAGCAGCGGTACGGCCCCACGCTCGTCACCGGATTCGGGCACGTGCACGGCCACCCGGCGGGGATCGTCGCCAGCAACGGCATCCTGTTCAGCGAGTCCGCGCTCAAGGGCGCGCATTTCATCGAGTTGTGCGACCGGCGCTCGGTGCCGCTGGTGTTCCTGCAGAACATCACCGGGTTCATGGTCGGCAGGGAGTACGAGGCCGGGGGCATCGCCAAGCACGGCGCCAAGATGGTCACTGCCGTGGCCGGCGCGCGGGTGCCGAAACTGACGGTGATCATCGGGGGCTCGTTCGGGGCAGGCAACTACGCGATGTGCGGTCGCGCCTACTCTCCCCGGTTCCTGTGGATGTGGCCGAACGCCCGCATCTCGGTGATGGGCGGCGAGCAGGCCGCGTCGGTGCTGGCGACCGTGCGCCGCGAGCAGCTGGGCGACGAATGGTCGGCCGGGGCCGAGGAGGAGTTCAAGCGGCCGATCCGCGAGCAGTACGAGCACCAGGGCAGCCCGTATTACTCGACCGCGCGGATCTGGGACGACGGCGTGATCGATCCGCTCGACACCCGCCGGGTACTCGGCCTGGCGCTGTCGGCCTGCGCCAACGCCCCGCTGGAGCCCGTCGGCTACGGAATCTTCCGGATGTGATCATGTTCAATGCCGTTCTGGTGGCCAACCGCGGTGAGATCGCCAGCCGGATCATCGGCACGCTGCGCCGGCTCGAGATCCGCTCCGTGGCGATCTACACCGATGCCGACGCGGGGGCACGGCACGTCCGCGAGGCCGACACCGCGGTCCGGGTGGGCAGCTACCTCGGCGTCGGGGACGTCGTCGCCGCGGCCCGCGAGACCGGTGCCGACGCCGTCCATCCCGGGTACGGATTCCTCGCCGAGAACGCCGGCCTGGCCCGGGCCTGCCTCCGGGACGGCCTCGTCTTCATCGGCCCCCCGGCCGAGGCGATCGCGACGATGGGCGACAAGATCCGGGCCAAACGGGCAGTGGCCGCCGCGGGTGTTCCCGTCGTGCCGGGCGGTGGCGAGCCGGGGCAGACCGATGACGAGCTCGCCAGCGCCGCGCTCGGCCTCGGGCTGGGGGCGGGGGCGGCGGTGCTGCTCAAGCCCTCGGCGGGCGGCGGCGGCAAGGGTATGCGCCTGGTCCGGGAACCGGGCGGGCTCGCCGAGGCGATCGCGGCGGCGCGCCGGGAGGCACGCGGCGCGTTCCGGGACGACACCCTGCTCGTCGAGCGGTACATCGGCAACCCCCGGCACATCGAGATCCAGGTCTTCGCCGATGCCCACGGGCAGGTTGTTCACCTCGGGGAACGCGAGTGCAGCCTGCAGCGCCGCCACCAGAAGATCATCGAGGAGGCCCCCTCACCCCTGCTCGGGATCGGCGGGCGCGGGGAGAAGACGCGGGCCGCCATGGGCGCGAGCGCGGTGGCCGCCGCGCGGGCCGTGGCCTACGTGGGCGCCGGGACCGTGGAGTACATCGTCTCCGCCGACCGCCCGGACGAGTACTTCTTCATGGAGATGAACACCCGGCTGCAGGTCGAGCACCCGGTCACCGAGATGGCGATCGCCATCTCCTGCTACCCGGCTCTCGACCTGGTGGAGCTGCAGCTCCGGGTCGCCGCGGGGGAGCGGCTGCCCTTCGGGCAGGATGCCGTCGGCTTCGCTGGGCACGCCGTCGAGGCCAGGGTCTACGCCGAGGACCCGGCACGGGGATTCCTGCCGACCGGCGGCCGGGTGCTGCTGCTGGACGAGCCGGGCGGCCGTGACATCCGGGTCGATTCCGGCGTGGCCGAGGGCGTCACGGTCGGCGGCTCCTACGATCCGATGCTGGCCAAGGTGATCGCCCGTGGCCCGGACCGGGCGACCGCGCTCCGTCGCCTGGACCATGCTCTCGGCAGGTACACGGTGCTCGGCCTGGTCACCAATGTGGCGTTCCTGCGCTCGCTGCTGGCCGATCCTGAGGTCGCCGCCGGGCGGCTCGACACCGGCCTGGCCGAACGCAGGGCGCCCGGCCCGGTGAGCGCGGCGGTGCCGGATGACGTGCTGGCGGCGGCTGCGCTGGAGCGGATGCTCGCGCTGGAGCCGGCGGACGCCGATCCCTGGGCGATCCCGGACGCCTGGCGGCTCGGCGGGCCGGCCTGGACGACCTGGCGGATCGCCGGGCACGAGGTACGGATCCGCGGCCGGGCCGGCGCCGGCGCGGAGGTGTCGGTCGACCGCGGCGTCCCGGTGCCCGCCACCGCGCGCCGCGCGGGCCGGGACCTGATCGTCGGCTACGCGGGGCGGCTGCTCCGCTTCGCCTGTGCCCGTGACGGCGACGTTTGCTGGCTCGGCCGCGGCGGCCAGTCCTGGGCACTGGAGGAAATGGAGCCGCTGGCCCGGCAGGCAGCGGGCCCGGCCGGCCAGGCGGGCGCCGTGCGCAGCCCGATGCCGGGCACCGTCGAAGCCGTCAAGGTGTCAGAGGGGGAGCAGGTGACGGCCGGCCAGCCGCTGGTCGTGGTCGCGGCGATGAAGATGGAGCACGCCGTGCTCGCGCCGGCCGATGGCGTCGTCACCCAGCTGTCCGTGCAGGCCGGCGCCCAGGTCGCGCTGGACGAGGTCCTCGTCGTCATCACCGCGAGCTTGCCACCAGGAGGACCGATCAGTGATCGACTTCACGCTCAGCGATGAACACAGGGCGTTGCGTGAGACCGTCGCGGCGTTCGCCCGTGACGAAGTGGCGCCGGTGATCGGCGACTACTACGAGCGGAGCGCGTTCCCCTACGGGATCGTCGCGGCGATGGGGAAGATGGGCCTGTTCGGGTTGCCGTTCCCCGAGGAGTACGGCGGCATGGGCGGCGACTACTTCGCCCTGTGCCTCGCCCTGGAAGAACTCGCCCGGGTCGACTCCTCGGTGGCGATCACCCTGGAGGCGGGCGTCTGCCTGGGAGCCATGCCGATCTTCCGGTTCGGCACGGACGAGCACAAGGCCTGCTGGCTGCCGCGGCTGTGCAGCGGTGAGCAGCTCGCGGCGTTCGGGCTGACCGAGCCCGGCGGCGGATCGGACGTGCCCGGCGGCATGCGCACCACCGCCCGGCTCGACGGCGGGCAGTGGCTGATCAACGGCTCGAAATCATTCATCACCAACGCAGGCACCGACATCACCGGCCTGGTGTCGGTCGCCGCGCTGACCGGCGACGGCGAGATCTCCACCATCCTGGTCCCCGCGCAGACCCCCGGGTTCACCGTCGGCAAGAAGTATTCCAAGGTCGGCTGGTCCGCCTCGGATACCCGCGAGCTGTCCTTCGCCGAGGTCCGCGTGCCCGAGGCGAATCTGCTCGGCCAGCGAGGCCGCGGCTATGCCCAGTTCCTGCGGATCCTCGACGAGGGCCGCATCGCCATCGCCGCGCTGTCGGTCGGGCTGGCCCAGGGGTGCATCGACGAGTGCCTCCGCTATGCCAGGGAGCGCGCGGCGTTCGGCCGGGCGATCGGGGAATACCAGGCCATCCAGTTCAAGATCTCCGATATGGAGGCGCGGGCGCACACCGCCCGGACGGCCTGGTACGCGGCCGCCGCCAGGCTCCTCGCCGGGCTGCCCGTCAAGAAGGAGGCCGCCATCGCCAAGCTCGTGGCGTCCAACGCCGCGATGGACAACGCCCGGGACGCCACCCAGATCTTCGGCGGCTACGGCTTCATGAACTCCTACCCGGTCGGGCGCTTCTACCGGGACGCCAAGATCCTCGAGATCGGTGAAGGCACCTCAGAGGTGCAGCGGATGGTCATCGCCCGCCAGCTGGGCCTGCCGCCCGCAGCCGAACTAGAGCGCCGGCCGTGACCTGGATCGATTTCCCGAGATGACCGGCGCTGGCCCACTGGATGACGTCGTGGTCGCGGCGGGAGACTGGCCGGCGGCCGCTGAGGCTGCGGCCTTGCTGGGCGCGCTCGGCGCAACCATCGCTGGCGCCCCCGCTGCGGGCCTGGCGCTGGAGGCGCCGTGGGTGCTCGGGGTCCGGGAGGGCGCGATCTCCCCGGACGGGCAGGCGGTGCAGATCGAGGTCGCGGTCAGCAGGGACACCGCGGACGTGGCCGGCCTGAACCACGCTCCTGGTCATCGACCTGGGCGGCCAGGACGGGCTGGTCTTCGTCCTGCCGTTCCTGATGTTCGTGTTCCTGCTCGCGCTCGGCGAGGATTACAACATCCTGGTCATGACCCGGACCGGCGTGCCCGCCCGGGCGACCCGGCGGTGAGGCTTCAGTTGCCTACCTGGCCGCGGACCCGCCCGACTTGTGCCGACCCGCCAGGACAGCTCGCCGCCCGGTCACCTGCCCCGTTGCCTGGCCGCTGGGCGTGATCACCGCGTACACCAGGCCTGGCACGGTGCCGTCGGTAACCAGCGGGCGCAGGTGCGCCGCCACCTGTGCCGCTGTGCTGTCCGGTTCCCAGGTGGCGTCCACCGCGATCGGCCGGACGGCGCCCCGGCGGGACCGCCGCCACCAGGCCACCATGATCACGCCCGTGATTAACGTGACGGAAGCCGCGATGGAATACCGCGACACGAGCCCCGCGGCGCCCGCGGCCCTGCCGCCCAGTGTGTACCCGATCCCGACGTCCACCACGATGCGCAGCATCGTGCCGGTGAGATCCAGCACGGCGAACCGCGGGAAGCCGAAGCCGGCCCACCCGGCTGCGGCGTACAGGACGTTGTTGGGCACGGGCAGGTAGTAGGTGAGGACCAGGGTCCAGCCGCGTGATCTTCCTCGACCCGGGCCTGTTCGCGGCGTTCCGCCTGCCAGAGCAGCACGGCAGCGCCGCAGCCGAAGAAGCGCTGACGGGACGCTGACCGCCGGCGTCGGCCACGACCAGGACGCCTACCTGCTCACCGCGGCAGGCCTCGGCCCAGTGACGTGACCGGAGGGACGAACGTGACCTCGGACGGGCTCAGTGCTCGTGTTCGTACTTGAACGAGAGCTGCAGCTTGGTGCGGTAGGTGATGGCCCCATCCTCGTCTACATGGAGGTCTTGCCTGACGACCTCAGCCACCCGAAGATCGCGTATGGTCCCCGCCGCGATCTTCACCGCTTCCGCTGCCGCGTCCTCCCATGACGACCCGCTTGTCCCGATGACCTCGATCACCTTGTATACGCTCATGACGCGCTCCACGTGATGGCTCGCAGCCCATGACGCCAGCGCACGGTCTGAGCCATGCTCCGGCGTGCTCGTTGCGCCACAGCATGGACCCTGCAGCCCAGGATGGTAAGGGCCGAACGGCCCCCGGCCAGAGCGGCCGAGCCGCCCCTTGCGGTGCGGAGTCCCAGGAAAGGAGACACCCATGGACCTTGGCCTGCGCGGCAGCCGTGCGCTGATCACCGGGGGGAGCAGGGGCATCGGCTTCGCGATCGCCGACGCGCTGGCCGCTGAGGGAGCGGCGGTCGGGCTCGTCGCCCGTGGCGCCGATGGCCTTGCCGCCGCTGCCGGGCGGCTGGCGCGCCGGGGCGCGCCCGTTGCCACCGCTGCGGCTGACGTCACGGACACGGCCGCGCTGCACCGCGCGGTCGACGACATCGCGGCCGAGCTTGGCGGCCTTGACCACCTGGTGGCCAACGCGGGCGGCACTGTCGGCGGCGGCAATCTCACCAATTCCGGTCCTGGCGACTTCACCGCGACGTTCGTTCTCAACGCGGGCCATGCCGCGGAACTGATCCGCGCCGGCCTGAGCCACCTGCGTGCCGCCGGCGGCGGCGCGATCGTGATCATCTCCTCGATCACCGGGATGCGCCCGGCACCGCGCACCGCCTATGCCACCGTCAAGGCGGCAGAGATCCAGCTCGCGGCGGCCGCCGCCCAGGAACTGGCGCCCGCCGGCATCCGGGTGAACGCGGTCAGCCCGGGATCCATCATGTTCCCCGGCGGCTCATGGGAAACCTTCCAGCGCGACAACCCCGGGGACTTCGCCGCCTTCGAAGGCACCCAGTTCCCGTTCGGCCGCCTGGGGCGTCCGCAGGAGGTCGCCGACGTGGTCACCTTCCTGCTGTCCGCGCGGGCGTCCTGGATCACCGGCGCCAACATCGTCGTCGATGGCGGCCAGCGCTACCCGAGCGCCCGCCGTTTCGACTGAGCCTCCTCCGCCGCGGGGGCGGCCCCTGGGAGCGCCCACGCGCGGCAGCCACCGGGGACCAAAGTCACGCCCCGCCGGGACTGCGGTACCTCGTGGCGAGCGGGGCGGCACCCGGGCATCACCGTCAACGGACTCGGCCGCACGCTGGGGTTCCCCAAGAGCCGGGTCTCCGTGCTGATGAGCCGGCTCCCGACGAGGGGATCATCCGCAGGGACCGCGACGAGCATGACAGCCGCCTGGTCCGGCTGTACGTCACCCCGGCCGGGCGGGAACGTGCCCGCGAGTGGTCGGCCGCCTACCAGCGCACCGTCAGCCGCCTGCTGCAGCCGCTGTCGAGCGTCGCCGTGATCTGGTTCGGCGGCCGCCTCGTCAGCGAGGGGTCGATGCCCATCGGCAACCTGACCGCGTTCCTCACCTACATCATGCAGATGCTCATCGCGGTCATGATGGCCGTGATGATGGTCATCCTGGTCCCCCGCGCGGTGGCCAGCGCGGAACGGATCGAGCAGGTGGTCACCACCGTCCCGGCCATCACCGACCCGCCGCGCCCGCTCACCCCGGCCCGCGTCACCGGCACGGTCGAGTTCCGCGACGTCAGCTTCGGGTACCCGGGCAGCGAGCGGCCCGTGCTGCACGGCCTTGCCTTCACCCTGCGGCCAGGCCGGACCAGCGCGATCATCGGCGGCACCGGCAGCGGCAAGACCACCCTGCTCAACCTCATTCCCCGGTTCTTCGACGCCACCAGCGGCACGGTGCTCGTCAACGAGACCGACGTCCGGGAGCAGCTCGCTGAGCAGCTCTGGTCCTCGATCGGGATCATCCCGCAGACCGCGTTCCTGTTCAGCGGCACTGTCGCCAGCAACCTGCGGCTGGGCAGGCCCGAAGCCACCGAAGCGGAACTGTGGCGCGCGCTCGAGGTGGCCCAGGCCCGCGACTTCGTCGCCAGCAGCCAGGGCAGCTCGACGCCCCTATCGACCAGGGCGGCAGCAATGTCTCCGGCGGTCAGCGGCAGCGGCTGGCGATCGCCCGGTCACTGGTCAGGCGGCACCCACCAGCAACTGCTCATGGACTGCGCCCCCTACCGGGAGATCGTCGCGTCCCAGCTCGGCGAGGGGGCAGCGGCATGATGGGCGGCAGGCCGGTTGGCCGCGGGATGGCCCGGCCAGGTGCCGGGATGCAGGTGGAACAAGCAAAAGCAAGGACTCAGCCAGCTGCTCACCTCGGTGCTCACGGTCGTCGGGGTGCTGGCCATGATGCTGTGGATCTCACCCGTGCTCGCCGCCGTGTCGATCGTGACCATTCCGCTCGCGATCGGGGTCACCTTCGTCATCGCCCGGCGGTCCCAGACCCAGTTCGCCGCACAGTGGGACCGGACCGGCGCCCTGAACGGGCTGGTGGAGGAGACCCACACCGGGCACGCCCTGGTGCTGGCGTTCGGCCAGCGGGAGCCGACGATCGCCGAATTCGGCCGCCAGAACAAGCGGCTGCAGGCGGCGAGCTTCCGCGCGCAGTTCCTGTCCGGCGTCATCCAGCCCGCCGTCCAGTTCCTCGGCAACCTCAACTATGTCGTCATCGCCGCGCTCGGCGGGTACCAGGTCGCCAACGGAATCATCCCGCTCGGCGACGTGCAGGCGTTCATCCAGTACTCGCGGCAGTTCACGATGCCGATCACCCAGATCGCCAGCCAGATGAACATGCTGCAGTCGGGGCTCGCGTCGGCCGAGCGGGTGTTCGAGTTCCTGGACGCCCCCGAGGAGGCGATCGCCCTGGCCGAGCAGGGGTCGGCCGCGGGCGCCGATCGCGGGGCACTGGTGGCGGGCATGGCGGGCGCCGTCCCGGAGGGAGCGGTGCCCGTGGCGGGGCGTCAGCGCCAGGGCAGAGGCCCGCCCGGGCGGCGCCGTCGAGGAAGTTTCCGACGAGTACCGCAGCTGGCTCCACGCCCTGTTCTTCGACCTGGCGCAGCAGGCGGGAGCCACGGACCCCAAGGCCCTCGCCCAGCAACTCGTGCTGCTCTACGACGGTGCGGGAATCAGCGCCTGGATGGACCACGATCCCAGCGCCGAGGCCGCCGCGCGAACCGTGGCGGCGGCGCTGGTCGACGCCCACATTCCCGGCGCCGCCGCACAGGGTCCTGCTGCCGTCAGCTCCCGCCGACCTTCAGGGCTGTGAGCAGCACCAGGATGATCGTGGCAGCGGCGAATATGCCGTGCCCGATGACGACTGGCAGCGGGAAATGCCGTTCTGGCGGGACGGCGATCCTGGGGCTCACATCGCCCGCGGCGGCGCCCGCGTAGCTGGTGCCCCCGCCCGCGTAGCCGGTGCTCCCGCCCGCGTAGCCGGTGCTCCCGCCCGCGTAGCCTGCGCCAGCCCTCGCTGCGGCCGGCACCGGGGCACCGCGCGTCCCCGCCGGGGCCTCGTGCGTCCGGTACACCACGATCCAGCGTGCCGCCATGGTGAGGCCGAGAACTGCGACGACGCCCAGGTCCAGGGCGGCAGCCCAGGCGAGTGTGGGGGTGTCGGTGATCAGGTACGTGGCCCATACGGCCAGGCCGCCGATGGCGAGCAACGCATGCGCGCTGATGACCGGGACGGGCAGGCGGGTTTCCGCGGCCGACTGGAACTCGTGGTCATATTCGATGAGCCAGATAGTCAGCAGGTAGAGGCCGCCACCGGCGGTGATGATCCAGGTGATGAGGGCGGCGATGTGGGTCACTCGTGTGGCCGGGCTGGCTGAGGGGGGCACGGTGACCGGCCTGGATGCCGGGCTGGCCGGGCGGCGGTGGCCGGGCTGGATATCGCGTTGTGGGATGCGCTGGCCAAGGCTGCCGGGCTGCCCCTGGCGCGGCTGCTGGGCGGGACCCTGGAACCGGTGCCGGCGTACAACAGCAACGGGCTGGGCCTGCCATGGGCGAGGCGCTGGAGCGCTGCCGCGCCCTGGATTCGGCGGGCCTGGGGTGGATCGAGGAACCTGGTGGCTGCAGGCGGCCGCGATCGCCGACGTGACCGGCCTGGCGTGGGGCGACAGCGCCGTCACCCGCTACCAGGCCGGACCCTGACCGTCCCGGTCATCATGGGGCTCGCGCCGGGTCGTTGGTCCCTGTACCCGCGCGGATGGGCGTCCGTACAGTGCGCTTATGGCGGTGCGCGCCCAGAGCCACCTCAAGGACGGCCGGACAGTCTGGCTGCACGGAGCGGGGCCAGCGGATGTCCCCGCGATCGCGCGGCTGTTCACCGAGCTGTCCAAGGAAGCCTTCCGCAGCCGTTTCCAGGCCGGTCAGCCCACACCCGATCTCGTGTCCGGGCTCGCCCGCATCGACTCGCCGCCGGGCACCGTGTGCGTCGTCGCTGCCATGGCAGCCGAGCCAGGCCGGCTTGCCGCGGAAGCCCGGTACGTGCCCATGGGGGAGGGGGTGGCCGAACTGGCGCTCACCGTGCTGGACAGCTACCAGGGCGCGGGGCTGGGCCGCCTCCTGCTGGGGGCGCTTGCGGAGCGCGCGTCAGGGTCCCGGATCGAGCGGCTGCGTGCCGTGGTCAGCCTCAGCAACGCACGGATGCTCCACCTGCTCGCACCGTACGGGTGGGTACTGGCCGAGCCTACCGACGACTTTTCCGTCGCCTGCCTGGAGATCTCGGCGACCGGCGGGATGCCGGGCTGGCCCGCGGCCGGCACAGGGCGGCGGGTCCTGGTGGAACAGCGCGGCTGGTTCGACAGCGAGCGGGTCACGGCACTACGGTCCGCCGGAGATGACGTCCGCCAGTGCCACGGCCCGGGATGGCTGGCCGGACGCAGCTGCCCGCTCGTCACGTCCGGCCGGTGCCGGCTTGCCGAGGAAGCAGACCTCATCGTGCCCCTGCTGCCCGGCGATGACGAGGACTGCGCTGCTGTTCTCGAGGCCCATCGCCGGCGCTGGCCCCACCGGCTTGCCCAGTGAGTCAGCCGGCGCCATAAGGTCCGGGCTCCCGCCCGCCCGGCGGCGCACCGCAGCCCACCACCGGGCCGTCGAGGCGCTGAAGGACGACCCGGCGTTTGCTCAGCGCTGGGCGCGCGGCGAAGCCGCGCTAGCTGGCCCGGAGGGGAGCAGCGGCGACACGCAGGCCGCGCGGTCCTGGCATGAGACACCCGGCGCGCGGGTGGCTGACATGCTGGCGCACGGCCTGACCGGTGAGCAGGCGGCAGCATCGCTAGGCCGCCAGCATGTCGCCGCACCGCGGTCGACCGCCGCGAAACCGGGCGGCTGTTCGGGATCATCGCCACCGCGGAATCGGAAGACCGCCTTGCTGGCCTGTTCGTGGTGGCCGTGAGCCAGCTGGTGGCGGCTATGCGGCACGCGGGCGACGGCGACGCGCAGCCCGCGTTGGATGAGCTGGCCAACCAGTCCGGCCCGTCTACCCGGACGATCCGGAAGGTGGGATTCTGCACGCGGACCCGGGCTAGCGCCTCCGCCGTCGTGGTGCTCACGACGCACGATCCGGAGGTATCCGGCCCGTGGTCCCGGGACGGTCGGGAGGGATGCGCCTAGGCGGAAGGGCTGGCACGTCGGCGCGCTGCCGGGTGATCGTGTTGCGGAGGATCGACGCACCTTCCCGCGCGTCATCCGCGATGCGGTCCAGGATCTCAGCCTGGCGCTTGATCTCTTCCTGGTCGCTGCCGAGGGTGGCCACGGCGTTCGCTGCCTCGCCCAAGTCAATGGCCGTGGAGCGCAGTGACTCGGACAAGATGAGCATGGTTGGATCTCCCACAGGTCCCTCCTGGTAGGGACTCAGGCCACGGCTGGCGATTGACTCGCTGGCCGTGGCCGCTTTGTTGTGACCTGACCGTAGAACTGCTCTGCCAGGCCCTGCCAGGCTCTGCCAGGCGTGGCATGAGCTTGCCCAGGTCAGCGGTGCCATACCGTGATCGTTGTGAGTGATCAATTCCGCATCGACCCGGACGCGCCAAAGCTCATCTATGTCCAGGTGGCCGACCACATCACGGCCCGCATAGCCGCGGGCAAGCTGGCACCGGGTGCGCGACTGCCTGCCGAGCGGGATCTCGCGACCGAGTACCAGGTCGCTTACGACACGATCCGCCGGGCGACGGCGCTACTGCGCGACCGCGGACTGATCATCACCATTGTTGGCCGCGGTACGTTCGTCACCCCGGAAGACCAGCGGCCGGGGGACGTTCGTTCGGAGGGATGAATGATGCGCGAGCTACCGACCAACTACACGCTAGGCATTCCACCGGCCTCATCGTCTGACCCGATCCGGTCCGGATACCGCGCCAAGCTCATGTTTGTACCGCTGTCCGGCCAAGGTGCGCCGGAAGAGATGTGGGTCCGCGTGGACTCCGCGGACGGCATGACCTTTACCGGCACACTGACGCCGGACAGCATTCCCGGGCTCGGCAAGGGGCTACCCAGTGCGGGGGAGGACGTCGCCTTCGAGGCCAGGCACGTGTTCACCGTCATGGAATGAATTTCACGGAAGTCTCCCAGGTCAGACCCCGGGGAGACGTTCGTGCGCCGGGACGAGGATGAGCGTCCGTAAGTCAGGGAAGCGACCGCAGCCTGATCGGGGTGCGGCTCTCGGCGAGATGGTTAATTCGGATGAGACCGGATGAATCCGGCGTTTCTTGGCTATCCCAGGGTATGCGTGCCTATACCGCTAGTGGCGGTGTGGTGTGTTATTATACCTGCGCAGGCAGGCGGCTTTCTGGTGATCGCGGTGCCGGTGGTGGTGTGATCCGGTTGCCTGGGTGCGTGCATTGGGAAGGCCACCGCCTGAGCCTGGATCCACCGACCGTTTTCGGAGGGGTGTTTCTGGCCCGATTTCTGCCTGAGGAGTTTTCGCAGGTGGATCCGGCACGTGGAGGCTCTGCCGCCCGCCCTTTGCGCGGCCTGTCCATGATCAAGATGGTTGGGGGCAAGGGTCGGGGTGGCTGCGGCGGGCCGTTCGTCGGGGCGTGACCGGGGTTTGGGCGGGTCAGGCCATGCCGGGGGCAGGGCCGCGGGCGCCGGGCCGGGTCGCGGTGTGCAGGGCGGGGCAGGCTTCTTCGGCGTACCAGCCGGCGATGCCGCGCAGGGTGAGGTCACCGCGGCCGGTGCGTGCGGTGCTGGCGGGCACGTTGATCAGGTCACGGCGGAGGGTGGCGCCGCGGGCTTTGGCGTGGAAGAGGGAGGCCAGCGCCCGAAGTGGCGCGCGATGGACAAGCCCAGGCCAGGGCCGGCGCCGACGATGGCGAGAGTGGACATGACCGCCTCCGCGGGGAGTCGCGACAAAGCTGGATGAGCGTAGCGCAGATGTTCCGACATGAGAATATCCGACATCGGATTATAGTGCCGCGCGGGTATCCTGGGCTGATGCGCGCTAAGACGGTGAGCGCCCCGGGTCCCGTTGACGCGCCCACCGACCTGACCTGGTTGCTGCACCGCGGCGCCCAGCGACTGCGGGCGGCCCTTGACGAGGTGGCCAGGGCGCACGGGCTCGCGGGCGTGCGCGATTGGATCGCGCTCAGCGCGCTGCTCGCCGGGCCGCGCCGCACCCAGCTTGCGCTGGCTCACGCACTGGGGCTGGACAAGACGACGCTGACCTCGCTGCTGGGCCGCCTCGAAGACAGCGGGCTCGTCGTGCGCCGCCTCGACCCCCGGGACCGGCGCGCCCGCATCCCCGAGATCACCGAGACGGGCTGGCGGACCCAGGCGGCGGTGGCCGACGCCCGCGACCGCGCCCAGGCCGAGTTGCTCGGCGCCTTCAGCGCCACGGAACAAGCCCTGCTGCGCGACCTGCTCACCCGCCTCGCCGCAGGCCAGCCCGGCTCCTGCACGGACACAGGCGGATCTTGCATATGACCGCCAGGGGCAGCCGGCAGGCGGGGGAGTGGCAGCCGCTCCGCGCGCCTGGACAGAGCACGCCGCCCGTCAGCTGGTGCCTTGCCCCTGAACGTTTGCCGGGTTTGATGATGGCTGCGATCGCCGGCCGGTTTGTGGCCGGTAAGTGTCGTTCCAGCAGCACTTTTCGTCCGCGAACCGGGGTGCGGCCGGCACCGACCGGTACCGGGCCGCTGGCCGGATCTGCGGGGCGGCCCGGGGGTGGGGTCCACTTATCACGGATCCGGTACCCGCAAACCGGTCGAAACCGGGCGTGAAAGCGTACCAGATCCGTGATAAGTCGCTGCAGGCCATGATCAATGTGACCAATGGTGCTGGTGGTGCCGGCCATCTCCGCAGAGACGGCGCGGTGACCCCGGACCGGCAGCGGGCCCAGGGCCGGGCTGCCCGGGCGGCCAGGACCTGGCTGCCCCGGCCGGGTCCACTGGCACATATTGACACCGCTGCTCCCACAGCACTTTCCGGCCACAAACCCGGCGGACGTTCATGGAGACCGCCCCGGACCTTCGGCCGCTTGCCCGGCCCGAGCGCCGCCAGGACGTCAGCGGGAACTTCGATCCCCGTTGCCGTCTTGCCGTCGAGCCTGATGGTCGCGCGGAAGCGCATCTCGATCGCTCCTTTCCCCGCGATGCTCGCTGACTGCATCCCGCTGGTTCCTTCGGCTCCGGGCCGGGCTTTCCTCCCTGGTGCAGACCGAGCATCTCGCGGTGGACCTGCAGCAGCTCGCACGCCACTACCTCGCGACGGTGACGCGGCCGCGGGTGCTGCAGATGCGCCGGCTGGTGATCGGCGCCTCCCACTACCTGCCCGGCCTCGCACATGCGTACTACGACCGCGCACCCGAGCAAACGATGCGTGCCCTCGCCGGATGCTTCGAACAGCTCGCCGGCCGGGGCCTGCTCCGGATCGGCGATCCGCTCGCGGCGGCTGCCCACTTCGCGTTCCTGGTCCTCGGCCGCGCGCTCGACAAGAGCCTTTTCTGCGGCGACAGCCCGTTCTCCGCTGCCGAACTCACCGCCCAGGCCGACGCGGGCGCGACCGCCTTCCTCGCCGCCTACGGACGTCAGGGCGCGGGCGCGTCCTCGACGTCGATATAGAGTTCCCGGCCGCCTGGCAGCATCACGCCAAGCGAGTACGAGATGGTTCCTTCGAATATCTCGCTCTGGCCGAGGATCTCGATGTCGACGACGTCAGGGTGGCAGGTCAGGAGGCGGCACAGCACGCTGCCGGCATGGTCGGCTGTCGCCGCCTCGGGTTTGCTGGTGTCATCCGGAGATGTCATGTGGCCACCGCGGGATCGGGGTTGCAGCCGTGGGCGTGCTCCCTGGCCGCCGCCGCGGCCTGATCGTGCCGTGGCCGGTCAGGCCGGCCCGCGGCGTCGAGCTGGACGAGCTCGGCAGGTCGCGGCGGAACAGTGTATGCGAACACATTTCCTAAGGTAACTCGGCGTGAACGCAGTAACCCGTAATGAGGCGCTAGAACCGGCGTGGCGTGTCATATGCCCGGTGATACCGGCGGACATAGCCAAATGCTGATGCCAATCGGCAGCACCCGGTACATGCGGCAAGCGATCAAGCCGACACGCCAAGCCGACCCCCCGGTACGGGTGGCTGGGATTGACCGGCGCGCACGTCGGCGTGATTTCGAAGAGGGCTTGCGCCCTGGCTCGTTGATCTGCCTGATGTCCTCGCCGGGAGATGGCGCACTTGATGACCCGCTGGCCGCGACTGGTGCATCCGCGATCCGGGCAGGCGAGGATGAGACTGTGCGGATTGAAGTGGTGGCCTACGACCATCCGGACGCGGCCCGGCTGGTCGCCGAGGTCCAGCAGGAGTACGAGGCCCGGTACGGCAGCCAGGACGCCTCCCCGGTGGATCCGACCGAGTTCGCCGCCCCGCGTGGGCTGTTTCTCGTCGGCTACCGCAACGACACGCCGGTCGCCTGCGGCGGCTGGCGGGCATGTGGGAGCGATGCGGAGGCCAAGCGCATGTACGTGGCGTCGGCCGCCCGGCGGGTCGGCCTCGCCAGGGCCATCCTGGCCGAACTGGAGCGCACCGCCCTCGCGGCCGGTCACCGCCGGATGATCCTGGAGACTGGCAGCGTGCAGCCCGAGGCCGTGGCGCTCTACCGCTCAGCCGGCTACCTCGAGATCGCCGCCTTCGGGTACTACGCCGGCGCTCCGCTCAGCATTCACCTCGGCAAGGTCCTCGATCGTGGCTGACAGCCCGACGGGCACGTCGCAGGGCGCCGGATACGATGCGGCGTATGCGGTTCGCGATCTCGATCCCCCAGTTCTACGCCGATGGTGAGTTCGATCCCGCGGCGTTCCGCGGCTACTTCGCCCGCGCTGAGGAGCTGGGTTTCGACGGCGCGTGGGCGCAGGAACAGGTGCTCGGGTCGGCACCACAGCTCGGGCCGATCGAGACGATGACCTATGCGGCCGCGTGCACCCAGCGGCTGCGGCTCGGGTGCGTGGTGTTCGTGTCCACGTTGCACAGCCCGGTGCACCTGGCGAAGAGCCTGAGCACGCTGGACCAGCTCAGCCGCGGCCGGATCGAGATCGGGGTCGGCGCCGGCGGCAAGGGGCGGCCGTTCGCCGCCTTCGGCGTGGACCCGGGCCGGTACGTCGCCCGGTTCACCGAGGGGCTCGCGCTGATGAAGGCGCTGTGGGCCGATTCCCGGGTCACCTTCGACGGGGAGTTCTGGCAGTTGCAGGATGCGGCGATGGAGCCAAAGCCGGTCCAGAAGCCGTACCCGCCGATCTGGTTCGGCGCGAACGGCCCGGCCGCATTGCGGCGTGCCGTGTGGCTGGGCACAGGCTTCTTCGGCGCGGGGTCCACGCCTACCGCGAAGTTCGCCGGGCAGGTCCGGATCGTGCGGGAGGCGCTCGCCGAATCGGGCCGGCCAGTGGCCGGCTTCCCCATCGCCAAGCGTGTGTACATCGCGGTAGCCGACGATGCCGGGTACGCGCGCAAGCGGATCAACGCCGAACTGGAGCGGCTCTACGGCCACCGGTCGGCAGACATCGAGGCCGCCGCGATCGCGGGCAGGCCGGCCGACTGCGTCCGCGAACTGCGCAAGGTCGCCGAGGCCGGCGCGGAACTGATCCTGTTCACGCCAATGTTCGAGCAAGCCGAGCACGCCGAGCGGCTGGCCGCCGAGGTCATCCCCGAGCTCGGGTAACGGCCTGCCTGCCGCCGGCGTCGGTGCCGCACTGAGCGGCCAGTCCCGGGGGGCGAAGGTCCCGGCCTGCCAGGCGCAATGACTCTCGGCAACCGCCCGTGCCGCGGCTGATCATGGAATGAGGAGAGATGGCCGGCACCGGCAGGACTCCGGAGGAGCGTGAAATGCCCGGATCGCAGCATGGCAAGATTCCCCGCATCGTCGTCGGGGTGGACGGTTCGCCGTCGTCCCGGGAGGCGATCCGCTGGGCCGTGCGGCAGGCGGCGCTGACCGGGAGCAGCGTGGACGCGGTCATCGCGTGGCAGTACCCGGCCCCGGCCAGCGGTGTCGGGCTGGTGCCCATCGGCGTGATCGACACCGCCGACTTCGAGGAGATCGCCGCGAAGGCGCTCGCCGACGCAGTCAGCGGCGCGGCTGACCCGGGCAGCAGCGTCAGCGTGCGGCAACTCGTCGTCGAGGGCAACGCGGCCCAGGCCCTGCTCAGCGCGGCCGCCGGGGCGGACCTTCTCGTGGTCGGCTGCCGTGGCCATGGTGGCTTCGCTGGCGCGCTGCTCGGCTCGGTGAGCCAGCACTGCGTCCACCACGCGCCCTGCCCCGTCGTCGTCATCCGCGGCGACAGGCATCCCTGACAGCCCGCCCGGGGACGCCGGGCTGGGGTAGGAGCGCGGGAGAGCAGTGGTGCCGATCGGGCAGGGAGTCAGTGGGTAGGTACTAGCGGTGACTGAGCCAGATCGGGCCTCCCGCGGCGTCAGTGTGGTGGGGCAGATCCCTGCTGGCCCGTGACCACCGGCAGCAGGAGCCAGGTGTACTCGCTGACCGCGGCCGGGTCGGTGATCACCGTGCTGTTCTTCTTCCGGCCGGGGCTGGTGGTCTACCGCTACGACGCGCCGCTCTTCTTCGCCAACGCGGACGACTTCAAGCGCCGCGCGCTGGCCGCCGCTGACGCCTGCGCCCCGGTTCGCTGGTTCGTGCTCAATGTCGAAGCCAACGTCGAGGTGGACTTCACCGCACTGGAGGCTGTCGACGCCGTCCGGGCCGTGCAGATCACTCGCGGAGGGGAATGGCTGGGCCTCGGGATTGCCGCTGCCGGAGTCGGACACTTCCACCCGCAGAATCTCACCGGTGAAGTCCATCACCACGTCGAACTCACTGTGCGCGTGCTGCACCGCGCCTCAATCTAGCAAGGCCCAATTGCGGCTTACGGCGGAACATTTGTGCCGCGGTTGCCCACAGCGTCGGTGAGCTGGTGGACCGGGCGGAGGCAGCGGGGTTCGTCCGGCTGGCGAGCGATCCGCGCGACGGCTGCGTGGTCCGTGTCCAGCTCACCCCCCAAGGGGCGGGACGGCTGATCGAGCTGACTCCAGCTCACCTGGAGCAACCGCACCGCCTCGCGGAGGTCCTCGACGAGCTGGTAGCCGGCCGGGACGGCTCGTCCTCGGACTGATCGCCGCGTTCCTCCTGCAGGCGGCGCGCTTGGCAGCGGTGAGCTCGCGGCGTTGGACCGCTCAGCACGGCTGGAAGATGGGCCTGCGCAGCAGAGCGAGGAATCTTCCGCTCGTCGTGCTGCCTAAAGCCCAGGAGCCATTTCAAGGACCAATGTCCGTGTCCTTGTGCCTTAGCAGGATCGCATCGCGCTGATGCATGCTGGAAAGGGAGAGCAGACTTCAAATCCGGGCTTTGCCCGGCGCGGGGGTGGCTACGATGAAGCCAATCCGCATCACCGTCCTCGGCGGTTCCCTGGCCCTGGCCCTGGCCCCACCGCCCAGGGCAGCCACCGCTACATCGTCGCGATCGACATAGACGCCACCGCCGCCAGCCAGCACTAGGGACGTGGCCTGGTCCCGGCCGCGGTGCCCGCTTGCCCAACTGCCCGTGGCGTGGCCTGGCGGGCCAGGGCGGCGTTCCATGGCGCGGAACTGGGCGAGGGTGTCGGCGTGCAGCCGGCTCTCGAAGAACGGGATCGCCGCGCCGGTGAAGTCCTCTCGCTGGGTGAAGCGGATCAGGCCCGGCCTGAGCTGCTGGATGGTGAAGGCGTGCTCGCCGTCGAACAGGCCCCCCGGGCCGACTTCGCCAATCCAGCGGAGCTCGCGGGCAGGCTCCGCGACAAGGATCGTGGGAGTGAAGGTGGTGTCGCCGGTGGCGTCGTGCATGCGGTTGGTCAGCGTGGCACCGGCCTGGATCCTGCCGCTGGAGGAGACGATGAACGGGTTCCAGCGCTGGTAGGCGGGCAGGTCCGTGAGGACCGCCCAGACCCGCTGTGGTGTCGCGGCGATCTGGATCCAGGCCTGCAGCGTGTAGGGACGGGTGTTGGTCCAGGTGGCGTAGCCGCCCAGGATGACCAGGATGGCCAGGATGAGTGTCATGCCCTGTGCTCCCCGGGGTGATGGCGCGGTCGAGCACGGCGTCAACGAGGCTCTCGGCGTAGCCGCGGTCGGCCGGGTCGCTGCTGGCGCCCGTGCTGGAAGCGAGCGGGCCGCCGGGCATATCGCCCGCGTGTTCCTCGATCCCGGGGTTACCTGCGTTCACAGTCGGCCGCGGCGCCACTGCGGCTTGCGCTTCTCCAGGAACGCCCGGATCCCTTCGCGGGCGTCCGGTAGCTGGCTGGTCGCCGCCATCACCTCGACTGCGTAGGCGTACGCCTTCGGCTGATCGAGATCGATCTGTGCGTAGAGGGCCTGCTTGCCCATTGCCTTGCTCTCGGCGGATCCCCTGGTCACCCGTTCCAGCAGGTGCTGCACGGCCGAGTCGAGTTGGCCGGCCGGCACCACCTGGTTGACCAGCCCCCAGTCGAGCGCGGTCGGCGCGTCGATGACGTCTCCCGACAGGGCCATCTCCACGGCCCGCTTCCGGCCGACGTTCCTGGCGATCGCCACCATCGGGGTGTGGCAGAACCAGCCCCCCTTGCCGCCGGGGGCGGCGAAGCCGGCGTCCTCGCTCGCCACGGCGAGATCCGCGGTGGCGACCAACTGGCAGCCGGCTGCGGTGGCGAGGCCGTGCACCCGCGCGACGACCGGCTGGGGTACCTGCTGGATGAGCGTCATCAGCTCGGTGCAGGTCACCAGCAATGAACGAACCGCGGCGAGGTCAGCGTCGGCGATGTCGGTGAAGTCGTGCCCGGCGCTGAACACCGGGCCGTTGCCGGCCAGCACGATGCCCAGGGCGTCGCTGTCCCCGATGTCGCGGAAGGCTGTGATGAGTTCGCGCATGTGCGGCAGGGACAGCGCATTGCGCCGCTGCGGACGGTTCATCGTGACGGTGGCGAAGTCGCCGGAGCGCTCTACCAGGATGTGCTCGAATCCCATGACGGCCTCCTCCTTAGCGCAGCCTACGCCCGCAGACCCCTGGGCCCCGCGGGACGCAGACCCCTGGGCCCCGCGGGACGCGGACCCCTGGGCCCCGCGGGACGCGGACCCCTGGGCCCCGCGGGACGCGGACCCCTGGACCCGCGGGACGCGGTAGGCGCCGCACGCCCACCGCGTCCCGCGGCGGAGGTTATGCCCGCGGCGGAGGTTATGCCCGCGGCGGAGGTTATGCCCGCGGCAGGGCCGGGCTGGCGAGCTGCGCCAGCTGAAGTGCCTGGGCGCTGAACCAGGCGCCGGCCGCCGGGTCGTCGGTGCCCCACAACGGGTCGAACAGGGCCTGAGCCGACGCCGCCACTGGCCATCCGGGCTGGGTGTAGAGGCTGTAGTCCCAGGCCCGGACACCGCCCGCGGCATCGCACTGGCCATCGGACTGCCCTGGGGTCTTCACCCACAGGTAAGCGTCGAGCAGCGGCACGCCGGTATTGGCGGTTGGCCGGAGCCCGAGCCCGGAAGCAGGCGGGTTGCACCAGTTTCCGGACGCGAGAACGCTGATGTCGCTGGCCGGCTGGTTGTACGGCGGGTTGGCGTACTTCTGCATGTTGTTCGGGCCGTCGCTGTTCCGGCTGGTATCGATGACGAAATGCGTCGACGCAACGGCGTTGCCTATGTTCTGTGCGTACCACTGTGTCGTGAGGTTCCAGGTGCTGAAATCGCTCTGGGTGGCCGGGTAGTACTGGCTCCCGCAGCCAGCCGGGTTGTTGTAGGACGCGTTCGAGGCGTCGGCGACCATCGCGATGCAGTCGGCGTGATGACCGCGCAGCCGCTCCTCGGTGGCCATCCAGCCGGCCGGCCCGGCGATTGCGCCGATCCGCCGGTGGCCGAGTTCCAGCAGGTGGCGGGTTGCCTGCGTGGCCCCGGACGAATGCGCGGCGCAGACGACAGGAAGCCCCTCCGCCACGTCGGTGCGCGGGTCGACGATCACGAACCGCAGGCCCTGGCCGGCCAGGGCCTGGAGTTCGGCGCTGGATTCCTCCGGGAGCACGATGATCGCGCCGTCGGTCTCGCCCTGGACCAGCCCGTCGAGCAGCGACAGCTCGCGCGCGTGCGAGTGCCGGGTCGGGCAGAGGACCACGCGCATGTCATGCTCGTACAGCGCCTCGGCAGCACCGGACAGGATCTCGGCGGAGTAGCCGGGATGCACCACCGGCATCGTGACGCCGACCAGGCCCGTCGGCGTCGGCCGTGGCCGCCCGCTCGTGGTGTACCCGCGCTCGCGGAGCACCCGTTGCACGGTTTCCCGCGTCGCGCCGGACACATCAGGGTGGCCGTTGACCACGCGCGAGACCGTCGCGATCGAGACGCCGGCCAATTCGGCGACCTGCCTGATCGTCACCCGTGCCTGGGGCCCGTGGCCGAGCTTGCTGACCTCCATCCCAGCATTGAAACACGTTCCGGAAAGCGCTGAGCCGCGGGATCCGCTGCAGGTGCCGGGCAGGTGCAGATCACACGTGGCGCGTCATAACTTCCCGGAACATTCCTGAAAATTTCACAACGTAATTCCAGCGGGGTGACGCTGACCTGCTGCCGGGCCAGGCGCTGCCGCAGCCCATATTGACCGCGTCTGCGGCGGAGTTAGCGTGACCGCGACCGACCCGGCGGCCAACGCGCTGGCCCACATCGGGCCGCCACCAGCCGGAATCGGGGGCGGGCCAAGAGGAAGGGGACAAGCATGGCACCATCGAGACGCCTCAGCACTGCCGCGACCGCAATGGCGGCACTGCTGGCGGCCGCGTTGCTCCTCGCGCTTGGCGCGACGCACGCCCGCGCCGCCACCAGCACGCTCTGCCAGGAGCAGACGGCCGCTGTCGGTGGCAGCTACATCGTGCAGAACAACGAGTTCGACTCCAGCGCCTCCGAGTGCGTCACCACCGACGGCAACGCCGACTTCACGGTGGCGAACTCGGCGATCGCCAACGCCACCAACGGCTCTCCCGGCGCCTACCCGTCGATCTACCAGGGCTGCCACTGGGGCAACTGCAGCTCCGGCGGGCTGACCACCACGCCGATCCAGGTGTCGGCCCTGACCGCGGGCAAGGTCACGACGAGCTGGGGCACCACCCAGCCTGGCGGCAGCGCCAACGCCTACGACGTCGCCTACGACATCTGGTTCAACCAGACGCCGGCCACCTCCGGCCAGCCCAATGGCACCGAGATGATGGTCTGGCTCAATCACAACGGCAGCGTCCAGCCGTTCGGCTCGGAGGTTGCCAGCAACGTGAGCATCATCTCCTGCACCTGACGGCCCACGGTCGGAAAGGAAGAATCACGCGGATGAGGTCTGATCACTGCGATCCGGCCACCCGACCGCTGTGCCCACCTGCGCCACCGGCTGACGCTGGGGGTGACTCAGCCTCGGGATCTGAGTCACCCCCAGCCCGGGCGGAAGGTGGCCGTGGGCCGGGCGGAAGGTGGCTACCGGTCCGGGCGCCCCAGGCCCCGGTACCGCCAGCCGGCCGCGCGCCACGGCGCCGGGTCGAGCGCGTGGCGCCCGTCCACGATGTTCCGCCGCGCCACGGCCTTCCCGAAGATCTCCGGGTCGGCCTGCCGGAACTCCGGCCATTCGGTCAGCAGGAGCAGCACGTCCGCGTCGGTCGCGGCGCCCACCGCCGACCCGGCGTACTCCAGTTCCGGGTGCGCCTGGCGGGCCCGGTCCATGGCGACCGGGTCATAGGCGGTGACCCGGGCGCCGAGGCCCCGGATGGTGTTCGCGACGTCCAGCGCCGGTGAGTCCCGGATGTCGTCGGAGTCCGGCTTGAACGCGAGGCCGAGCAGGCCGACCGCCTTCCCGTCGAGCGACCCGCCGGCCAGTTCACATGCCAGTTCGACCACCCGCGAGCGGCAGCGCATGTTGATCGCGTCGACCTCGCGGAGGAACGCGACCGCCTCGCCGACGCCGAGTTCCTCGCCCCAGGACTGCAGGGCGCGGATGTCCTTGGGCAGGCAGCCGCCGCCGAACCCGAGGCCGGGCCGCATGCCGGCCCCGCCGATCCGGTGATCGTAGGCGAGCACCTCGGTGAGCTTGGCCACGTCGGCGCCGGTCGCTTCGCAGACCTCGGCGATGGCGTTGATGAACGAGATCTTGGTGGCCAGGAAGGCGTTCGCGGACACCTTGACCAGTTCGGCGGTGGCGAAGTCGGTGACGAGCAGCGGGACGCCGTTAGCCTCCGGTTCGGCGTACACCTCGCGCAGGGTGGCCTCCGCGGCCGGGGAGCGCACGCCGACCACGATCCGCTCCGGGCGCAGTGTGTCCGCGACCGCGTGCCCCTCACGCAGGAACTCCGGATTCCAGGCCAGCTCTGCGGCTGCCCCGGCGGGCGCGGTCCGGGCAATGCGCTCGGCGAGCAGGGCGGCGGTGCCCACCGGCGTGGTGGATTTCCCGACGATCAGGCATGGCCGGGTGAGCAGGGGGGCGAGCGCGTCGACGCAGGCTATTAAATGCGACAGGTCAGCCCGGCCCGAGCCCGCCTGCTGCGGCGTGCCCACGCAGATGAAGTGCACGTCCCCGAAGTCCGCGGCCTCGGCGTAGGAGGAGGTGAAGCGCAGCCGGCCCGAGCGCAGGCCCTTTTCCAGCAGCGACTCCAGGCCAGGCTCGTAAAAGGGGAGCCGGCCCGCCGCGAGGGCGTTGACCCGCTCCTCGTCAGCGTCCAGGCCCAGGACCTCGAAACCGAGTTCGGCCATGCACACGGCGTGCGTGGCACCGAGATACCCGGTTCCGAGCACGGTGAGGCGATGAGCCACGATGGTGTTTCCTTCCATCTAGGGCGTTTACCACCTGATTCGCCCTGGTCTGCCCAGCGGCGACCATGGTAGTTGACGTGGCAGGTCTCCTGATGACCATGGTGCCTCGACGGGGTCGGCTCGGTCACGGCGGGGCTGGCCAGCGGGTTCAACGGCGGGCTAGGCAGCGAGCCGGGCCCGGACCACGAGCCCGGTCCCGGTGTTCGGGAACGCCCGTTGCAGTACCCGGAACGGCGCGATCCCCCACCGGATGGCGCTGCCGCGCGCGCTGCCAGATGGCTGGAGCAACCGGCCGGATTCCGCAGTGCGCTCGGCGATGGACGGGTTCGCCGCCGCGGCGAGCCGGCGCCTTCCGATCAGATTGCGGCCGGCCTCCAGGAGGTAGCCGAGCGGGAAGCCGTACTGGCGTATCTCGATGTCGGTGAAGCCGCAGCTGGCCAGGAGCGCGGTTATTCCCTCGGGATCGTAGCGGCGGAAGTGGCCCACAAGTTCGTCCCACGGACCGTACCGCCGCTGATGCGCCGGCACCGACAACAGCAGCCAGCCCTCCGGACGCAGCCGGGCCGCCCAGTCTTTCAGTGCAGTCGCGTCGTCCTCAATGTGCTCGAGGACCTCGAACGCGCAGACAAGGTCGAACTGTCCGGTGCCGATCTCTTCAACCGGGACGTTCCGGACCTCGCCTGGCCCGAGCGCACTGACTCGTTGCTGGGCCACCGTCCAGGACGTGCGGTCTGGCTCGACGCCCAGGTAGTGGTAGCGCTGCGCCAGCCGGGCACCAAACGCGCCCTGACCACAGCCGACCTCCAGTACGTCGTTGACACCGGCCGGCAGTACTCGCTCGACCACGTCATAGCGCAACCAGGAGTTCGGTGCCAGCGGAGCCACCGCGTTGACGTCTGCCCGCTGCTGGGTTGCTGCTGATCCGGACATCATGCCTAACTCCTCATCATGACAGGCGGGTGAGATTGGCCCCGCTGGCCGGGAGAATCCGGTCGGCCAGCGGGGCCACGATCCGCTCGGGTGCGAAGTGCTCCTGGGCCAGCTGATGGGCCTGCCGGCGGAGCCGGACCACCTCCGCGCGGTCGCCTGCCAGCCGCAGCAGCGCCGCGGCCAGCGCCTCCGGGTCCGCTGGCGGGACCAGGACAGCCGCCGCGCCCAGGGCGCGCCGCTGCGGCGCGGTGTCCGAGGTGACGATCGCACACCCGGCCGCGGCGCCCTGGAACACCTTGTTCGGCACCACCCGCAGCGCCTTGTCGCCGTTGCTGAAGATGCCCAGGCAGACGTGGTGACTGGCGACGAGCGCGGGCAGGTCCGCGGCAGGTACCCAGTCCAGCCAGCGGACCGCGGGGTTGGCCGCGGCGGCGGCCTTGGCCGCGGCCTCGTCCTGGCCGCTGCCGATCATGGTGACCTCGATGGCCGCCCCGGCGATCCGGCCCAGTGCCGCGCCGATGACCGGGGTGCCCTGCAGCGGCGTGTACAAACCGTAAAACACCACGCGCAACGGCCCCGTGGCGTCCTCCTGCCCAGCGGGGCGCGCCGCCTGGTACCACCCGGACGGGGCGCCCACCGGCACCACCACTCCCCGGGCCCGGGGCCGCTCGGGCAGCGCGGCCAGGTGCTCCTCGGTGTCCACCACGATGATGTCGGCGGCCCGCAGCGCCGCGGCGTCGATCAGCCGCAACAGGGCCTGCCGGGGGCCGCCGTCCAGCCGCCGGTCCCGCCCGGTGGCGCTGGCGCCGACCAGGTGGTCGAGCACGACCGGAACGCGGCGGAAGATCAGCCTGGCCAGGTGGACGTCGAAGTGGCCGAGATAGCCGACCAGCACCACGTCGGGTGCGGGCATCCGGCGGGCGGCCCGGGCCAGCGTCATCCAGCGCCGGGCCAGCCGGGCCAGCAAGGCTGGCGCCCGCCACGGATGGGCCAGCATGTCGACCCTGGCCGCGGTGTCCAGACCCAGCGGCGCGTTGCACTCGGCCACCTCGATCCCGCTGGCCTCCAGGCCCTCCGCGATCGTGGCGACCCTCGGATGCGTCGCGGTGTCATAAGTGCCGAAGAGAAGAACGCGCATGATGTGCGTACCCTAACGTCCCCGGGAAGGGTGATGGGCGCCGATTGTGCGTTAGCGGGACTGGCGGAACGTTTAGGCTCTGGCTATGCCAGACCGCCGAGTCGCTACCCCCGTTGAGGGGCAGGACAGCGGCGTGGGCGGGGCCCGCGGCGGGCGCCGCATCCGGTGGGCCTCCGTGAGCCGACTGCTGTCTGGTCGGCCGGTCCGCTGGGGATTCGTGGCGGTCACGGTCGGCCTCGGTGGCTACGCGGTGGCCCGGGAATGGACAGGTGTGCGGTCCGCCCTGGCCAGCCTCGGGTTCCTCGCGGTGGCAGGCGCCATGCTCAGCGTGCTGGCCGCCATGCTCGCGACGATGCAGGTGTGGCGGCTGCTGCTCGCGGCGCTCGGGTCGCCGCTGCCCGTCCGCGCCGCGTCCCGGATCATGTTCGTGGGCCAGTTGGGCAAGTACCTGCCCGGCTCGGTCTGGCCGGTGCTCGCGCAGATGGAACTGGGCAACGCCTACCATGTGCCGCGGCACCGCTCGGCAAGCGCCTCAGTGCTCACCATGCTGGTCTCCCTGCTGGCGGGTCTGCTCACCGCGCTGGTCACGCTGCCCTTCGTGGCCGGGGCGACGCCCTACCGGTGGGCCTTCCTGGCCGCGCCGGTGCTGCTGGTCTGCCTGCACCCGAAAGTGCTCAATGCCGGTCTCAGCCGGCTGCTCCGGCTGGTCCGGCGCCCCCCGCTGGAACAGCCGCTGAGTGGCCGCGCCATAGCGAAGGCGCTGGCCTGGGCGGTTGCCTCGTGGATTCTCTACGGCCTGCAAATCTGGCTGCTGGCGACGCGGCTGGGCGCGCCGGACGGCAAGACAGCATTGCTCGCCATCGGCGGCTTCGCCTTCGCGTGGTGCGTGGGCTTCCTCGTCGTGTTCGCCCCGGCCGGCGTCGGCGTGCGGGATGTGCTGCTGGTCGCGACGCTAGGCCCGGTGCTCGGTGTCGGAAGCGCCACCGCGGTGGCCCTGGTGTCCCGCGTCCTGATGACGGTCGGCGACCTGCTCAGCGCCGCCCTGGCGGCCGGGTTCACCCGGCCCCCGGGCGCGGGCACGGCGGCCCCGGAGTAGGCCGGAGGAGTATCGGCTGCGCTCCGCCGGCTAGGCGGGCGTGCCGTCGGCTAGGGCGTGCCGGAAAGTACTCGACGGTTCGCTTGAGCCCTTCGTCCAAAGGGACCGTCGGGCCCCACCCCAGCAGCTTCCGGGCGCGGTCGATATCGGGCTTGCGGCGCGCCGGGTCGTCGGAGGGGAGCGGGCGCCGCTCGATCGGGCTGTCGCCGCCGACCAGCGCCTGTACCAACGCGGCGAGTTCGAGCATGGTGAACTCGGCCGGATTGCCGAGGTTAACCGGGCCGGTGACCTCCGCGGCGGAGTTCATCAGCCGGATGAGGCCGTCGATCAGGTCGTCGATGTAGCAGAACGCCCTGGTTTGCGAGCCGTCACCGAACAGAGTGAGCGGCTCTCCCCGGAGGGCCTGGACGATGAAGCTGGACACGACCCGGCCGTCGTTGGGCAGCATGTTCGGGCCGTAGGTGTTGAAGATCCGCGCGACCTTGATGGGCAGGGCGTGCTGACGGTGGTAGTCGAAGAACAGGGTCTCCGCGCACCGTTTGCCTTCGTCGTGGCAGGACCGGATGCCGATGGGGTTCACGTTGCCCCAGTAGGACTCCTCCTGCGGATGCACGGCCGGGTCGCCGTACACCTCAGATGTCGAGGCGAGCAGGATCCGTGCGCCCAGCCGCCTGGCCAGTCCGAGCATGTTGATCGAGCCGTGCACGCAGGTCTTGGTGGTCTGCACCGGGTCCCGCTGGTAGAAGACCGGTGAAGCGGGGCAGGCCAGGTGATAGATCTGATCCACCTCGACGTAGAGCGGGAAGGTCACATCGTGGCGCACCAGCTCGAAGCGCGGCTCTTTCAGCAGGTCGTGGACATTGTGCCGGGAACTCGAAGAGAAAGAGCACGCGACGCTGACCTCCGCGATCAAGGACGTCCTCAACGTCAACTTCCCGTGCGAGATCGAGCTAGTCGTCGTCGACGACGGCAGTACGGACGGCACCCGGGATCTTTACCCATCCTTTCCCCGCCGCGCTGTACCGTGAGATGAACATCAGGGAGACCGGATTCGGCATGGAGGCCGAGGTCACCGGGAAGCTGCTGTGCCGCGGCATCCGGCCGTACGAGGTTCCGATCAGCTACACGGCGCGCAGCCGTGCCGCTGGCAAGAAGCTCACCTGGCGCGACGGCGTGCAGGCGCTGTGGATCCTGCTCCGGGAGCGGGCCGCGGTCCGGCGCGCCTGACGCTCCCGCTGCCAGCCTGCGATGCTTCAGCCACCGTGCGACTCAGGAGGCCGGGACGAGTTGCGTGTTGATGACGACGCGCTCGCGTCCGACCCGGCGGCAGCCCCGGTGAAGCCCGGCGTGGCCCGGCGTGCGCTTGCCCGGATGCGATCGGTGATCCGGGGGCGGGGCTGGGAACACCTGGCCGTGCTCCTGCTCGGGCTGCTCGTCCTGGTGGTCCACGACGTGGGGTACCTGCTCGGCCAGTCGTTCTGGACCGACGAGGCCTGGGTCGCGGTCACCACCCGGTTCCCGCTGTCGCAGCTGCCCGCGACCACCTCCAGCACGCCGATCGGCTGGTCGGCGCTGCTGCGCGTGTTCACCGCGAGCGGGGCGCAGGCTCTGCGGCTGCTGCCGCTCGCCTTCGCCGGCGCCGCCGTGGTGATCGCCTACTGGTTCGCGCGGCGGATCGGCTGGCGATGGGGGGCCGCCTCGGTCGTGGCCGGCCTGCTGGCCGGGGTCGGCGTGCTGCTCGTTCCCGCGATGCTCGTGCGCGATGACCTGAAGCAGTACACCGCGGATGCCTGCATGGCGCTGCTGGCGCTGGCGCTGATCTCGCGGCTCGAACGCGAATGGTCGCGCTGGAGGCTGCGCGCGAGCTGAACGGCGCACACCGCCGCGAACGCCGCGATGCCCACGAATGCGACGGTGTGGCTCAGCAGCATGCCGCCCCAGACGGCGGCCGACAGGCCAGCGCACCGCCTCATGGAGGCGGCCGTGGTCGGCGCGTGCACGGCTGTCCTCATGCTCGGCGTGTACGAGGGATTCGACGCCCGGGCGGTGGTGCCGGGGCTCACCGCCTACTGGGCTGCCAACTACCTGCCGGCCGCCCAGGGCCTGCATGCCAGCACCACGTTCGTGACCTCGCGGTTCGGTGTAGTTCATGCTTATTTCGGCCTTGGGCCGGTGTGGCTGGCGGTCCCGCTGGTGATAGCCGGGCTCGTCACCATCTTCCGGCTCGGCAGGCCCGCGACGGCGATCGCGGTCGCCGCGCTGTGGCCGGAGATGCTCGCCCTGTCCGCGCTGAAGAAGTACCCGTTCCTCGACCCGCGGACATCGACGTTCCTGTTCGCCATCACGGTGGTGGTCGCTGCGGTCGGCGTGGCCGGGCTCTGCTCGCTGCTGCGGCCCTGGCTCAAGGGCACGGTGGCTGCCGGGCTGGCGGTCGCTGCCGTGGCGGCGTTCGCCGTGGGCGCCCAGCCGTATGTGCGAAGCCATCGGATTCCGCAGGAGGACGTGCGCGACCAGGCGCGCTACGCCGCCGCGCACGCCGCGCCCGGCGATGTGATCCTGGTGAACGCGAGCAGCAACTGGGGCTTCGCCTACTACTGGCCGTCCGGCCAGCCGTCCCGCCGTGCGGACGCCGCCGTCCTACAGGGGTACGAGGCCTATTTCCCTGGCCAGCCACGGGTCATCGTCGCACGTAACCGGGATCCCGCAGGCGTCAGGGCGGCGCTCTCGCAGGCGCTGGCACGGGCACGGGCGCAAGCACGGCAGCGATCCTGCACCCGGATCTGGCTGGTCCGCACGCACGTTATCCCAGCCGAGTCGGCGGCGTGGCGCCGGGCACTGCGCCAGCAGGGATTGTTCAGTACGGGGGTCGGGGACGAGGGCTTGAGGGTTGTCCAGATGGGTAAGTGCCAGAGCCAGTGAGCCAGGCGGGGTGAGCGGCCGGACAGGGTTTCGTCCAGCTGTTCGGTCTCCGGGCCCTCCGTTATGTGATCGTGGCGGCGGGCGGCTGCGGTACCGGCCCCGTCTCGCGCCCCGGCCCTATATTCTCCGCATTCATGGGGATGCGCGTGGCAATTGAGGGAACCCGGCACTCTGCCGGGCAGGATGCGAGCGGAGCAGCGATCAGCCCCCGCCGCGCGCACTGGGCCGGGGTCGCGTTGCTGACGGCCGTGACCGCGGCCGCTTACTCGGTGTTCGCGCTCTTCCGCTTCTTCACCTTCCAGACCGCGTCGTACGACCTGGTGATCTTCGATGAGGCGGTGCGGTCCTACGCGCACTTCCGGCCGGGCATCTCGATCATCAAGGGCGTGCACAACGGGTTCGGCCCGCACTTCTCCGTCCTCGGTGACCACTGGTCGCCGATCCTCGCGGCGCTGGCGCCGCTGTACTGGATCCACGACCATCCGGACACCCTCCTGGTGGCTCAGGCGGTGCTGTTCGCGCTCGCGATCCCGCCGTTGTGGGTATTCACCCGCCGGGCGTTCGGCGGTGGCGGGAAGGCGACCGCGGCCGCCTACCTCGTCTCCGGGGCGTACGCGCTGAGCTGGCCGATCGCCTCGGCCATGGCCTTCGACTTCCATGAGGTCGCGTTCGCCCCGGTGCTGATGGCGGTGGCCCTGGAGCGGCTCCAGGCCGGGCGCCTGCGCACCGCGCTGCTCGCGCTCGCGGCCCTGCTGCTGGTCAAGGAAGACATGGGCGTGTTCGTCGCCGGGATCGGCGTCTATCTCGCCGTGGCACGTCCGCGGGTGGTGCCCAGGCAGTTGCTCGTCGCCGGCATCCTCGTCGTGGTGGGGCTCGCGGACACCTGGTTCGCAACCTATGCGCTGATCCCGGCTTTCGGCGGCCGCTCCGACTACTACTGGGCCTACCAGGCGCTCGGCAGCAACGCCTCGCAAGCCGTGACGCACCTGATCACCCACCCGGCCAGTTCCGCCCGGCTGCTGATCACGCCGCGGGTCAAGCTGGACACCATGCTCTGGCTGCTCGCCGCGTTCTGCTTCCTCTCGCTGCGCTCGCCCATCGCGCTCGCCGCGATCCCGCTGCTGGCCGAGCGCATGCTCGGGACCAAGTTCCCCAACTGGTGGGTCACCCCCTTCCAGTACAACGCCTACCTGGTGATCGTGTTCGCCTTCGCCGCCGTGGACGGGGCCGCCCGGCTCGACCGCTGGGCGGTACTGGTCAGAGAGCATTTCGCCACCCGGAGAGCGGGGCCGTCCCCGGCCGCCGCCGCGCCGTCGGCGGCTGGCGCCCAGATCGCGGGCATGGCGGCCGGCGACAGCGCCGCAGAGGATGCCGCGACTACGACGGCCGCGCCCGCCACGACGCCCTCCGAGGCGGGGCCGTCAGGGACGGTGCCATCGGGGGCGGGCACATCAGGGGCGGTGCCGACAGCTGCCGGTTCCGCGGGCAGCCCGGCGGGTACCGCGGTCCCGGCTCCGCCGCGCCGGCCACCGGCCGCCCGTGGCGCGGGCACGGTCGCGCTCGTCTGTGCCGCCGCGATGTTCGTGGTCGCGGTGTACCTCGTCCCGCGGTTCGGCTTCGGGCCCGCCCTGCACGCCTCGTTCTACCATCGGAACGCGCGGATGAACGCGGCCGCCGCGGCGGATGCCGCCGTGCCGAGCGGTGTCACCGTGGAAGCGGTGGACAACCTCGGGCCCCAGTTGTCGGCGCGGGATACCGTGTTGCTGTGGGACGGCGACGGCCAGTCCCCGCGGTATCCGCCGTGGGTAGTCGCTGACGTGAGGCGGCACGTATTCACCTTCCCGAGCGTGCGGGCGCAGAAACAGCGGGTCGCGCTGCTCAAGCGGAGCGGTTACCAGGTGGTTTTCCGGCGTGACGGGTATGTCGTCTTGCGCCGGGTTGGCAAGCGGGCAGGCGCAGCGAGTGCTAGGAGGGTGACCGGATGAGCGGCGGCACCGGGACCGTGACCACCGGTTCTCCGACAGCGGGGGCCGCGGACGGCTGCGCGGTGGCTGAGCGGGCGGACACCGCCGGCCGGCTCCTCGGCCGACTCACCGTGCTGCCGGCGTTGCTGGTGATGGCCTGGCTGCTTGCCGGGCTGCCGCTACTGATGCTGGGCGTGTTCACGCCGGTGCTCATGCTGGTGGTGTCCGTGCCGCTGGCTGTGCTGCTGGTGATCTACGGCCTGCGCTGGATCCCCGGCCGGTGGCCGGACCCGCTGCAGGCGGACACACCGGGACGGGCCGGCACGCCTTGGTGGGCGCTCGCCGGCGTGATCGTGGTCGCCGTCGCGTTCGGCGTCGATCAGATGATCTATCACTCCCAGCAGATCATCGTGATGCGCGATCCGGCGTCCTATATTCAGTTCGCCAACTGGATCTCCCACCATCACTCGCTGCCGATCCCGCAGGATCTCGCGGCGTTCGGCGGCCGCCATCGCGGGGTCTCCTTCGCCAGCTTCGCCTTCTACCAGGTCGGCAGCACCGTCGTGCCGCAGTTCATGGCCGGGCTGCCGATGATCCTCGCGGGGGGTTACTGGATCGGCGGCGTGGCGGCGGCGGTGACGCTGGGGCCCGTGCTCGGGGCGTTGTCCGTGCTCACCTTCGGCGGGCTGGCCGCCCGGCTCGCCGGGCCGCGCTGGGCGCCGCTGGCCGCGCTCGTCCTGGCCATCTCACTGCCGGAGGAGTTCACCAGCCGGTCGACCTACAGCGAGCCGGCGGTGCAGATCCTGTTCCTCGGCGGGCTCTGCCTTGTCATCGACTCGTTCGCCGCGGACGGGGCCGGGGCCAGGGTCTTCGGGGCGCTGGGCGGCCTCGCCCTCGGCCTAACCCTGCTGGTCCGCATCGACGGGGCGAGCGACATGCTGCCGGTCATCCCGTACTGTGGCCTGCTGCTGGTCGGCCGCCGTCGGCAGGCGCTCCCGCTGCTCGGCGGCCTCGTGGTGGGCGGTATCTACGGCAGCGTGGACGGGCTGCTGCTGTCCAAGCCGTACCTGGTCAGTATCAAGACCTCGCTGGAGCCGCTGGCGCTGGTGGCGGCCGTGGTCGTCGTCGCGACCGGGCTGGCGGTGCTGCTGATGTACCGCCGTGGGCTGCCCGATGTGCGCGGGAACTGGCTGCCGAACGCTGTTGCCGCCGGGGCCTTCCTCGTCACGATCGCCTTCACTCTCCGCCCGTATGTCCAGATCACGCACGGCCAGGTAACGAAGACCACGCAGGACGTCATCGCCAGTTTCCAGCAGGCCGATCACCTGCCGGTCGATCCAACCCGCCTGTACTACGAGATCAGCATGCACTGGGTGTTCTGGTACATCGGGGTGCCCGCCGTCGTGCTCGGCACGATCGGGGCGGCGGTGCTCTCCCGCCGCTGCCTGCGGGGCCGGGCGCCGACCTGGACGCTGCCCCTGATGGCCTTCGCGTGGGCCATCGTCGTCACGTTGTACCGGCCAGCGATCACCCCGGACCAGCCGTGGGCGAGCCGCAGGCTGGTGCCCGCCGTGCTGCCCGGGTTCATCCTGCTGGCGGTCTGGGCGACGCGGTGGCTGGCCGGGTGGCTGCGGGAGCACGACTTCGACCGGGTGATCCGCGGCGGCCTCGTCGGCTTCTGCCTGGTGGCCCTGGTGGTGCCAGGCGCGATGACCACGTTCGGCCTCGGCGTCAAGGACGGCGGGCCGCTCGGGCTCGAGCCCACCGCAGTCGGCCTTGCGTTCACCACCACGTACCGGGGGGAGATCGCTGCGGTCAACGGCCTGTGCGCGGCCATCCCGCGCGACGCGTCGGTCGTCATCATCGACGGCCCGATCGCCGACCGGATGACCGAGGTCATCCGGGGGACCTGCGACGTGCCCGTGGCCCGCATCAGGCGGGTCCGGCCCTGGAAGGTGGCGGCGGTCGTCCGCGGCATCGCGCAGGCGGGCCGGCGGCCGGTGCTCCTCGCGGCCAGGTACTCCGAGCTTGCCCTCTACGGCGGCCCGGCGAAGAAGATCATGACCTTGCGAAGCACCCAGGACGGGCACGCCCTGGTGACCCCGCCGACGGCCAACCTGCCGCTCAAGCTGAAGGTCTGGATGTCGGAGCCACCCCGGTGACCGCCGCTTTTCCGGCCGGGCCCGCCACGACCCCAGAAACGGTAGTCTCAGCAGCCGTGAGTGATACGTCCCAGCGCAAACCGTATGTCTCGATCATCCTTCCGTGCCACAACGAGGAAGGCCATGTCACCACCGAGGTGGCACGGATCTGCGAGGCGATGGACGCGAGCGGATACGACTACGAGCTTGTCGCTTACGACGACGCCTCCACCGACCAGACCCTGGCCCGGCTCTACGAGGTCGCGCCCAGGTTCCCGTACCTGCAGATCGTGCACTTCCACCGCAATGGCGGTTCCGGGACCGTCCGCCGCATCGGCACCCAGCAGGCCCGGGGCGAGATCGTCGTGTGGACCGACGCGGACATGACGTATCCGAACGAGCGGATCCCCGAGCTTGTCCAGCTGCTCGAGAAAGACCCGGCGCTGGATCAGGTGGTCGGCGCGCGGACCAGCGAAGAGGGCACGCACAAGTTCCTGCGGGTGCCGGCCAAGTGGCTGATCCGCAAGCTCGCCGAGGTGCTGACCAACTCCCAGATCCCGGACCTGAACTCCGGGCTGCGGGCCTTCCGGCGCCAGGTCGCGCTGCCGTACCTGCGGCTGCTGCCGCCGGGGTTCTCTTGCGTCACCACGATCACGATCGCCTTCCTGTCCAACCAGCACGATGTGCGTTACGTGCCGATCGGGTACGCGAAGCGGGCGGGCATCTCGAAGTTCAAGTTCGTCAGGGATGCCTACCGCTACATCCTCCAGGTGCTGCGGATGGTGATGTACTTCAACCCGCTCAAGGTGCTGATGCCGGTCGCGCTCTTCCTGATCGGCCTCGGCATCGCCAAGGGCATCTTCGACCTTGTGGTGCACCCGCTGCTCATCGCGATCAACACCGTGCTGATCTTCGTGACCGGGCTGATCATCGGGTCGATGGCGCTGCTCGCCGACCTGATCGTCCGGTCCCGGGGAGACGTATGACATATCCAAGCCGGATGTCTGATCGTCCGGCCCATGGGCTGCGCCTGCCCGCCCTGACTTTGCACCTTCATCGTTGCGCCCGCCTCGTTCCGCGCTGTTCATGTCCAACGGAACGACACGCCAAGGTCAACCGCTAGGTCTGGGGTCCCCAAGCGGGCACCAAGTCGTAAGGTACGCGTCCTTAGCGATTATTAGGGTGATTGACGTGTCATTGTCGGTGTGGTACCCATTCGTCGGGCAGTCGCGCGGGAGCGCCCGGCTGACTGCGACCGAGGCCGTCGGCGTCGCGGTGTCGGCTTCCGACCCACCGGCACCGAAGCGGTCGGCGCGGTTGCAGATCGCAGGTCGGCAGTCCGAGGGCCAGGCCGCCCCCTCGTGGGCATGGCTCATTCACCTCGCCTCGCTGGCGCTGAGCGGGCTGTACATCCTGGTGGCTGACCGGCGGATGTGGTTCTGGTTCGACGACTGGGATTTCGTGCAAGACCGCGGCCTGGTCCACAGCAGACTCGGGCTGTGGGCGCCGCACAACGATCACTGGTCGACGTTGCCGATCCTCGCTTACCGGGCGCTGCTGACCCAATTCGGTATGCGCAGCTACCTGCCGTTCCTGGTCCTGCTTGTCGCGGCGCATCTGGCACTGGCGCACGTCCTGTGGCGGATGAGTCTGCGGGGTGGCGCTGATCCGGTCATTGCCACCGTCCTCGTCGGGGTGTTCGCGGTCCTCGGCGCTGGCTGGCAGAACCTGGGTTGGGCTTTCCAGATCGGGTTCGTTGGCAGTGTGCTGTTCGGCTGGCTGTGGCTGTGGGCGACCGACCACGACGGTGGCTTCGGCGGCCGGGACGTCGGCGGATGGGCACTCGGGCTTGTGTCTGTCATGTGCAGCGGGATCGGCGTGCCCATGCTCATGGTGGTCGCGATCGCTGTGAGCCTGCGCAGGGGCATCCGCCAGGCTGCCGCAGCGGTGTCGGTCCCGGTCGTGGCATTCCTTGTCTGGTACGAGCTTTACGGCAGGCTGGCCCGGCGCAGCGCCCCAATCGACAGGAACACGCTGTTTCAGATCGGGGCCTACGCCTGGGGCGGGATCGAGAATGCGTTCTCCAGCTCGGTTGGTTTCACCGGGGCGGGAGCTGTTCTGGCGGTCGCGCTGGTGTACGGGCTGCTGAGGAGGCCGGTATGCGTTAGCCCGAGCGACGCGGTCGCCCGGGCCGGAGCGGTCGGCGTGGTACTCACCTACCTTTTCATCGGCATCGGGCGCAGCGGTCTCGGAAACCTGCAGGCCGACCGGACGCGTTACGTCTACATCGCGATTGCTCTGGTGCTGCCGGCGGCTGCGCTGCTGCTGAGCGGGCTATTCCGGCCGACTGCCGGTCGCACGCTGGTGTTCTTGCTGCTGTGCTCGGTCATCCTCGTCATCAACGCCAACGACCTACGAGTCGCCGAGAGCAACTACGCGGCCCAGGCGGACGCTGCTAAGCAGCAGATCCTCGGCTCCTACGACCTGGCGAACGGGACTGGTTATGTGTTCGAGGGCGCGCCAACAGTCAGCTATGCGGGCCCGCAGCCCTCCGTCAGCGGCCTGCGCCAGTTCCGGCGAAGCGGCTGGCTCAACCGCTCCTACCACGTCCCTCGCGGCGTCCTGCTCGGCGACCAGGCCCGGATGCAGGTTGGTGCTCTGCCTGCTGGTGCCGCGGCACCAGCTACCGTCCCAGCCACCATCGTAAGCACCGCAGGGTTGTCCATGGTCGCGGTCGGCCCGGGCTGCGTTGCCGTGACCCCGACCGGGTCACGCCCGAGGCTGACGTTTGGTCCATCCGGGACGCCGCTGCTGCTCACGATGACCCGCAGCAGCCCGGCGAAGCTCACCGGCGCGCTTGAGTTGCCGGCTTCCCGAGTCCATGCCCACTTCGCCCCGATCTCACTGAACGGTGATACCCGGATCCTGCTGGCCGCGCAGGGCGTGCGGGCAGCATTGGGCCTGCCCGCGCATGGCGCCACGAAGATCTGCGGGCTCGCAGTGGGCCGCCATGGTCGGCACAGCGGGTCGGCACAGCGACCGTGGCCCGGTCCTGACAGCATGCGGATGCTCACCCTGCGCCCGGCGTAGGGTCGGATGCCGTGTCCAACCGCGAACTGGTCGTACTCGGCACGGCGAGCCAGGCCCCCACGCGCCGCCGGAACCACAACGGTTACCTGCTCCGCTGGGACGGCGAAGGGCTGCTGTTCGACCCGGGGGAGGGAACCCAGCGGCAGATGCTGTTCGCCGGGGTCACGGCGAACCAGATCACCCGCATCTGCATCACCCACTTTCACGGGGATCACTGCCTCGGGCTGCCGGGGGTGCTCCAGCGGATTGCCATGGACGAGGTAGGGCACGTCGTGGAGGCCTGCTACCCGCAGCAGAGCCAGCAGGTCTTCCGGCGGCTCCGGCATGCCGCGCTGTTCCGCGACGTGCTGAACCTGGCTGAGCGCCCCATCGGCCACGGCGGCGCGATGATCCAGGCGCCCGCGTTCTCCCTGGAAGCCCGCCCGTTGTCGCACAGCGTGCCGACCATGGGCTACCGGCTGGCAGAGCCGGACGGGCGGCGCATGCTCCCGGACAAGCTCGCCGCGGCCGGGCTCGCGGGTCCTGACGTCGGGCGGCTGCAGCGGGAAGGCCGCATCCTCGCGGGCGGCCGCCAGATGACGCTCGAGCAGGTGAGCGAGCCGAGGCCCGGTCAGCGTTTCGCGTTCATCATGGACACGCGGCTGTGTGACGCGGCCTTCGCGCTCGCGGACCGCGCGGACATGCTGGTCTGCGAGTCCACGTTCGCGGAGTCCGAGGCCGCGCTGGCCCGGGAGTACGGGCACCTCACGGCCGGCCAGGCGGGCCGGATCGCCGCCGAGTCGCGGGCCCGGCTCCTCGTGCTCACCCACTTCTCCCAGCGCTACGACAACGGCGACGGGCAGCGGCTCGCCGGGGAAGCGGCGGCGGCCTTCGATGGTGAGGTCGTGCTGGCCGAGGATCTGAGCCTTATCCCGGTGCCTCGTCGGCGGCCGCCCGCAGGGCCGTCCGGACACGGCCTGGACACGGGTCCAGACACCGGCCTGGACACAGGTCCAGACACCGGCCCGGATACCGGCACAGACACGGCCTAGTGGCCGTCCGGCAGGTACCAGCGATGCGGCGCGATCAGGCGGTGCACCGAGTCGGGCCCCCATGAGCCGGGGGAGTAGAGCTCCACCGGAGGCGGTTCGTCGAGCAGCGGTGCTGAGATCTCCCACAGCCGCTCGATCCCGTCCGACCGGGTGAACAGCGCCTGGTCACCGAGCATCGCGTCCAGGATCAGCCGTTCGTAGCCTTCCAGCTCGTGCGCCCGGAGGAAGGAGTCCTTGTACCGGAAGGTCATCTCCGCCTCGCCGAGGCGCATGGCGGGGCCGGGCTCCTTCGCCAGGAACCGCGTGGCGATCCAGCCGGGATCGTCGAAGTCGATGACGAGCTCGTTTCCCCGGCCGTCCCGCCTGGTCCGCGCATCGACCGGAAACATCCGCAAGGTCGGCTCCTTGAGGGTGATCGTGATCACCTGACGGCGCTGCGGCAGCGACTTCCCGGAGCGTAGGTAGAAGGGCACCCCGGCCCACCGCCAGTTGTCGATCTCCACGCGCAGCGCGGCGTACGTCTCGGTCTGCGACTCGGCGGACACACCCGGCTCCGCGCGGTAGCCCCGGTACTGGCCGCGCACCACGTGGGCCGGGTCGAGCGGCTGGACGGAATCGAAGACCTTGCCCTTCTCATCGCGCAGCGACTTCGCGCTCAGCGAGGTCGGCGGCTCCATCGCGACGAAGCCGAGCACCTGGAACAGGTGAGTCACGATCATGTCCCGGAAGGTGCCGGTCCCCTCGAAGAACTGGGCGCGGCCCTCGATGCCGATCGTCTCGGGCACGTCGATCTGCACATGGCTGATGTGGTCGCGGTGCCAGATGGGCTCAAGGAACCCGTTGGCGAAGCGGAGGGCGAGGATGTTGTCGACGGACTCCTTGCCGAGGAAATGATCGATGCGGAACACCTGGGACTCGTCGAATACCGCGTGGACTGCCTCGTTGAGCGCCCGGGAGGAGGCCAGGTCGCTGCCGAAGGGCTTCTCGATGATCACGCGGGACTCGTGCGCGAGGCCCGTGTCGCCGAGTATCCCGATGACCGACTCGAAGGCCGACGGCGGCACGGCAAGGTGAAAGATGCGCCGCGGGCTGCCGCCGATCCCCTGCTCGGCTTCCCGCACCGCGGTGACGAGCGGGCCGGGATCTTCAGGGTCGGCAGCGCCGAAAGTCAGCGCTGCCTCGAAGGCCTGCCACGCGGCGCCGACCGGCTTCGCGGAACCGAACTCGTGGACCGCGTCCTTCGCGTGCTTGCGGAAATCGTCGTCGCTCAGCGCGAACCGCGCCGGGGACGTGCCGATGACCCGGTAGCCCGCTGGCATCAGGCCAGCTCTGGCCAGGTGAAAAAGGCCTGGTAGCAGCTTACGCCTGGCCAGGTCCCCGGTCGCGCCGAAGAGCACGATCACATGGTCGTCGGGCCGGGTGATCGCCATCTTCCGGCGCCTCGCGGCCGCCGGGGAGTCCGCCGTAGTGAGGGAGTCCGCCGCCGCCGCCGGGGGGTGCTCCGCCGCCGGGTTCCTGGCCGCGCTCATGGCTGGCCCGCCTTCTTTTCCGCGTGCCCGCCGAACTCGCTGCGCAGTGCGGACAGCAGCTTGTGGCTGAAGTCGCCGAGCCCGCGCGACTCGAACCGCTCGATCAGCGCGGCGGTGATGACCGGTGCCGGGACACCCTCGTCGACTGCTGCGATCACCGTCCAGCGGCCTTCGCCCGAGTCCGAGACGTGCCCGCCGAAGTCGTCAAGCCCGGGGGAGCGGGCGAGCGCGTCGGCGGTCAGGTCGACAAGCCAGGACCCGACGACGGAGCCGCGCCGCCAGACCTCGGCCACCTCGGCGACATCGATGTCGTACTGGTAGTACTCGGGCTCGCGCAGCGGGGTGGTCTCGGCGTCGGCGGACGCCCCGCCCGCCTGGCCGACGTTGGCGTGCTTGATCACGGACAGGCCCTCGGCGATCGCGGCCATCATGCCGTACTCGATGCCGTTGTGCACCATCTTGACGAAGTGCCCGGCACCGCTCGGCCCGCAGTGCAGGTACCCGTCCGGGGCGGTTCCGGTCCTGGTCCGGCCCGGGGTTGGCTCGGCGGTGCCGATGCCCGGGGCTATGGTGGCGAAGATCGGGTCCAGCCGCTGGACCGGCTCCTCCGCACCGCCGATCATGAGGCAGTAGCCGCGCTCGAGGCCGTAGACGCCGCCCGAGGTGCCGACGTCCACGTAGTGCAGCTGCTTCGGCCTGAGCAGCTTGGCGCGGGCGATGTCGTCGCGGTAGTAGGTGTTTCCGCCGTCGATCACCGTGTCGCCAGGCTCGAGCAGCGCAGCCAGCTGATCGAGGCTCTGCCCGGTGACGGCGGCGGGCAGCATCAGCCACGCCGCCCTGGGCTTGTCCAGCTTGGCGACGAATTCCTCCAGCGATCTCGCGCCGACCGCGCCCTCGTCCTCGAGTTGCTTGACGTGATCCTCGGTGTGGTCATAGACGACGCAGCGGTGGCCGTCGCGCATCAGCCGGCGGACGAGGTTCGCGCCCATCCGGCCCAGCCCGATCATGCCAAGCTGCATCGGCTTGTCGGTTGTCATGTCTGTTCTCCTAGCTCTTCATTGCGCGGAACCTGGCTCTTCAGGCTGCGGTAGCTAGCTCTTCAGGCCGCGGTAGCGGCGGATGAGGGCGTTGGTGGATGAGTCATGGCTGAGGTCGGGCTCGGCCCCGCTGGTGAGCTCAGGAAGGATCTGGACCGCCAGCACCTTGCCGAGTTCCACGCCCCACTGGTCGAAGGAGTCGATCCCCCAGATGGTGCCCTGGGTGAACACGCTGTGCTCGTACAGCGCCACGAGCGCGCCGAGCAGGCGCGGGGTCAGCTTCTCGGCGAGCAGGACGCTGGTCGGCCGGTTACCCGGCATCACCCGGTGCGGCGCCACCGCGGGGGAGGTTCCCTCGGCAAGGACCTCTTGCTCCGTCTTGCCGAAAGCGAGGGCCTGGGCCTGGGCGAAGATGTTGGAGGACAGGATGTCGTGATGATCGCGCAGCGGGTTGAGGCTCTTGCCGAAGCCGATCAGATCGACCGGGATCAGCTTCGTGCCCTGGTGGATGAGCTGATAGAAGCTGTGCTGGCCATTGGTGCCGGGCTCGCCCCAGTAGACGGCGCCCGTCTCGTAGTCCACCGCGCCGCCGTCGAGGGTGACGCGCTTGCCGTTCGACTCCATGGTGAGCTGCTGCAGGTAGGCGGGGAACCGCTTGAGGTACTGCTCGTAGGGCATGACGCCGGCGGTCTGGGCGCCGAAGAAGTCCCCGTACCACACGGCGAGCAGCCCCATCAGCACCGGCAGGTTCTCGCCGAGCGGGGCGGTGGCGAAATGCTCGTCCATCTCGTGGAACCCCGCGAGCAGCTCGGCAAAATGCTCCGGCCCGATCGCGACCATGGTGGACAGGCCGATGGCGGAATCCATCGAGTACCGGCCGCCGACCCAGTCCCAGAAGCCGAACATGTTCGCGGTGTCGATGCCGAACGCGGCGACGCGCTCGGCGTTGGTGGAGACCGCGACGAAGTGCTTGGCGATCGCTTCCTCGGTGCCGAGCTGGCTCACCACCCAGTCCCGTGCCGAGTGGGCGTTCGTCAGCGTTTCCAGGGTGCCGAATGTCTTGGAGGAGATGATGAACAGGGTCTCGTCCGCCGAAAGGTCGCGGGTTGCCTCGACGAAATCGGTCGAGTCCACATTGGAGACGAAACGGAACGTCAGGTCACGCCGGGAGTAGTAGCGCAGCGCCTCGTAGGCCATCACCGGGCCGAGGTCGGAACCGCCGATGCCAACATTGACCACGTTCTTTATCGTTTTCCCGGTATGGCCTTTCCATTCGCCGGACCGCACGCGCCGGGCGAAGTCAGCCATCCTGTCCATGACCTCGTGCACCTGCGCGACCACGTCGGTGCCACCGACCAGCAGTGAGCTGCCCTTCGGCATCCGCAGCGCGACGTGCAGCACGGCCCTGTGCTCCGAGACGTTGATCGGCTCGCCGCGCAGCATCATGTCCCTGCGCTGCTCCAGCTCGGACTCCTGGGCGAGCTGGAGCAGCAGGCCCAGCGTCTCGTCGGTGATCCGGTTCTTGGAATAGTCCAGGTACAGCCCGGCGGCCTCGGCGCTCAGCCGCTCGCCGCGGCCCGGGTCCGCCGCGAACAGCTCCCGCAGATGCCGCTCGCCGATCTCGAGGTAATGCTGCTCAAGCGCCTTCCACGCCGGGCGCTCGCGAAGTGCAGTGGTCGGCATGTGCTCATTCCTCCAGGTGGTCAGCTGGCAAGGCCGGCGCAGCGCCGGTCGGGCATCACCGTAGCTAGTCCTGTGTATCAGCGGGGCGCGCCGCCCACCCGGCGGGGACCGGCTCGCTGTCCAGGAAGTCGGTGATGATCGTGTTGCACAGGGCTGGCTTCTCCTGGAGGAGGAAGTGGGAGGTGCCGGGGACGACGGCCAGCTCGGCGTCCGGTATCCCGTTGTACAGGGCGAGCGTGTCGTCCAGGGACACCGCGTCACCGTCGCCCGCCATCAGCAGGGTCCTGCTGCTGATGGCGCCGAGCGCGGCCCGGGTCAGCGGCGGGTCCCCGGCGAGCAGTGCCACGATCTCGGCCGCCAGCACCGGGAAGTGCTGCTCCCCGTCGGGCGACACCTCCCCGTAGCCTGGCCCGAGAAACCTGACCAGCTCGCTCACGTCGTCCCGGGCTGCGCCGCGCGGCAGCAGGTCAGCGCGCCGGATGCTGGCGCTGACCAGGATCAGGTCCCCCGGCGGTGGCTCGGTCCCCGGGCGGTGGCTCAGTCCCCGGGCGGTGGCTCAGTCCCCGAGCGCGCTGGGGTCGGCGGGAACGTCGACGGCATGCTGCCGCAGCGTCTCCAGCGGGACGATCTCCAGCGCCCGCTCATGGGTGGACGCGAGCACCACGTGTGCCGCGGCGCCGTCGTGGTGCGCGCGCAGCCAGTTCGCCGCTGTCACGCACCACCGGTCGCCGGGCACGAGCCCGGGGAACCGGTATTGCGGGACGGGGGTGGACAGATCGTTTCCGATGCCACGCTGGTGCTCGAGGAATTCAGCGGTCACCACCGCGCAGATCGTGTGGCTGCCCTGGTCCTCAGGTCCCGTGCTGCAGCACCCGTCCCGGTAGAACCCGGTGACCGGATCGGTGCCACACGGCTCCAGCTCACCACCCAGCACATTGCGGTCGCCCATCTCAGCAGTATGACCCACCAGGCAGCGGCCCCGGGGCGGTGCGCTGCCCGAAGCCCCGGGCCCTCGTCGGGGCCGCGCTCCTGCCGCGCTCAGCCGCCGCTGAGCCGCGCTCCTGCCGCGCTCAGCCGCCGCTGAGCCGCGCCCCTGCGCGGCTCAGTTGCCGCCGCCCGACCCGGGCTGCACGACGCTGATGCTCAGCAACGGGACGGGCTTGGCGCAGGCCTGCGCGGTGTAGCCGAGGTAGATCGGGGTTGTCTGGTTCGGCGGGTAGATCTGCAGGTAGCCGGCGGTGACCTGCTGGCACTTGGCGGCCGGGTAGTTGGCCGCATGGACGATCTGCAGCACCGCGTTGGCCACTGCCCCGGGGGCCAGCGTGACCAGGCGCCGCGGTGTCGAGTGGTTCTCCGCGGCGGCCAGGCCGATCTGGGTGACGGGCTTGCCGCCCGCGAGGGACACCCCGGGAAAGCCGTACAGGGTGCAGGTGACGTTGGAGATGTTGGTGAAGTCGATCACCTGGTAGGTGCTGCCGGCGGCACCCTGGGCGAGCCCGGGCTTCGCCCCGAGCGACCGCGTCGGGCAGGCGGGGGCGCCGGCGGGTGCGGCCGTTGCGGCGGGTGAAGTTGGGCTCGTACCGGCTGAGGCCGTCATGGTCGCGGCGGCACTGGCCGGCCCGCCAGGGGTTGCCTTGACCGTGACCTTCTTGGTGGGCGCGGCGGCCGGGCTGGTCCCGGTGCCGCAACCGGTGACGAGCGCCGCGAAGCAGGCGAGCGCCGATCCGGCGACCGCTCGCCCGGCCATGCGTGGAGATGAAGTCATCGCGGGTGTCCTTTATGCCCAGGAGGCTCCGTGAGCCATGTGACAGATATGACGCCGACCAGCCCGCCGCGGTTGGCGCTGGCGGCGGGTAACGTCGCAGCCGTGTGCCTGCTGATCGCGCTTTTCGGGGTGGTAGCCGACGTGCCGCTGCTGGTGGCGGCCAACCGGGATGAGCTCTACGAGCGGGCGGCGGAGCCGATCACCGTGCTGCGTGCCCAGGGGCCGCGGATACTCGGTGGCCGGGACCTGGTGGCCGGGGGGACCTGGCTGGCGGTCAATGAGCACGGCCTGGTGGCAGGCCTGACGAACCAGCCGTCGCCAGGGCGGGACCCGGCCAGGCGGTCGCGGGGTGAGCTGCCGCTGGCCTTCGCCGCCTACCCGGACGCGGTCACGGCGGTGGGCGCGGTGTGCGCCCGGCTGGACCCCGCTGACTACAACCCCTGCTGGCTGCTGGTCGGTGACCGGCATGCGCTCTTCTCGGTGGGCGTGACCGGCAGGCACCAGCCAGTGGTCGAGGAGCTGCCGCAGGGCAGCTACGTGCTGGAGAACACGCCGCTGCGGCAGCAGTCAGCCAAGCAACAACGAGTCGCCCGGCTGGTCACCGCCGCCCGGCTGGTCGCCCCCGCCCGGTCCGGGGAGGCGCTGGCCACCGTGCTGCGTGACCACGAGCCGGCCGCCGGGCCGCAGCCGGGCCTGGCTGGCGGGCCGCCCCGGCCGACCGCGCTGTCCGCCGCCTGCGTGCACACCCCGCGCTACGGGACCCGGTCAGCCATGATCGTCAACGTGGGTGCGGCCGGCCCGCCGCGGCTCAGCGTCGCGGCCGGGGCGCCGTGCCTGGCGCCGCTGCGGGACGCGACCGGGCTGTGGACCGGTCCGCCGACGGGGGCGGCGGCCGGGGCGCCGGGCGAGGCGGGGGCTGGGGCGCCGGGCGAGGCGGCGGGCGGGGCGGGGGACGGGTAGCAGCCGGGCCACGGGGCGCGCGGGCCCGGCCGGTGCGCGCTGGTTGCTAGGATCCAGACCAGAACATGCTGATAAGGGGGCGGCGATGGGTAATTACCTGATAGCGGGCGCCCTGCTGGTCTTCATCGTGGTGGTGCTGGTGGTCCTCAAGGGGGCTGAACGCCGCCGCGAGCGCAAGCCAGGTGACTGAGCACCCTCCCCGGCCGGCGTCCTTCTCGCGCCCGGCATCCCATCCAGGCCGGGCATCCCATCCAGGCCCGGTGTCCCATCCCGGTCGGGCGTCCCGTTCCCGTCCGGAGTACCGTCCCCGTCCGGCGCGACCTGGCGACTACGACGCCATCGCGGCCGCCATCGACGGGTGGTGGGGCCGGCCGGTCCTGGCGGCGCTGCCCAGGCTGTTCCTCGACCACTTCCACCGCAGCAGCCTGGTGGTCGAGGAGTCCGCCGGGTTGGTGGCGTTCCTTATCGGCATCCTGTCGCCGTCCGACCCGCGGAGCGCGTACATCCACTTCGCGGGGGTCGCGCCGACCGCACGCCGGCACGGACTGGCCCGCATGCTGTACGCGGAATTCTTCGCCATGGCCCGGGCCGATGGACGCAGCATCGTCACCGCGGTGACCGCCCCGGCCAACAGCGGATCCATCAGCTTCCACGAGTCGCTGGGCTTCGCGGTCACCGGGCCGGTGCCTGGCTACAACGGCCCAGGCCGGGATCTCATCGTGTTCGAACGCCCCCTCGGACACACAAACGCGGGAGATTTCCCCTAAACCAGGCATCGCTTGAACACCCAGGCAGGCTCCCGGCTCACGCTGGCCGCCTGCCGCACGCCGGGCCGTCCCGGCTCTTCCCCGCGGGGAGGCTGCCGTGACCGCCGTCATCGCCCCTGTCATCCCCTCATCCGCCCGGTTGCCCGCCCGCGGGCCCGGCAGGGCGGGCACGCCCCGTCGGCTGCCGGTCGCTGCCGTGACGGTGATCCCGTCCGCCCCGGAGGACGTGGTCTACGGGCTTGGCCGGATCGACGCCTCGGGTGCGTCCCGGCAGGCCGTTGTGGAGGCGGCGCTGGTCCTGCTGGAGCGGATGGGCCTGTCCCCGGCCGACCTGGCAGCTGTCCCGAAGGCGCGGCCGGAGCTGCCGACCTTCGCCGAGTACGTCCCGGTGGTGTCGGTGGCGGTCACCGCTGGAACCCGCCCATCCTTAGCGGCTCCGCGCGAGTGGCATAACCGCGAGACGAGCTTCCGGATGGCGTAGCCCGCGGGAAGCAAGAGTGGGTGGGCTGCCGCCCTGTCTTCCATGGGGATGGGTGTGACTTAACCCGAGGTACGCGCTACCGTGCGTGTCTATGGGCCGCTATTCTCCAGCGGCCAACGTCGAGGGCAGCAGCCGTCACGGCGCCCGACTGGACGCGACTGCTGGCCACGTGAATGTACGAGCAAATCTTGGTTGCTGCTGGAGAGGATCGTCGTGGCTGATGCCTTGTTCCCGGGTGGTGCGGAGTCGGCCGCGTTCGGGGCTGCGCTGGAGGTGGTGCGGGCGGCCGAGCCGGGGGTGGCTGAGGCGATCAGGGCGGAGCTGGCCAGTCAGCGTTCAGCGCTGAAGTTGATCGCGAGTGAGAATTACGCTTCGCCTGCGGTGTTGCTGGCTATGGGGAACTGGCTGAGCGACAAGTACGCCGAGGGCACGGCGGGCCGGCGGGTGTACGCGGGCTGCCAGCAGGTGGATGTGGTGGAGGAGATCGCCGCCAGGCACGCCCGGGAGCTGTTCGGGGTCCCGTATGCCTACGTGCAGCCGCACTCGGGGATCGACGCGAACCTGGTGGCGTTCTGGGCGGTGCTGGCCGCCCGGGTGGAAACCCCGGCGCTGCGCCAGGCCCAGGTCCGGCATGTGAACGACCTGAGCGAGCCGGACTGGGCGGCGCTGCGCGCCCAGCTGGGCAACCAGCGGCTGCTGGGCATGTCGCTGGACGCGGGCGGGCACCTGACCCACGGGTTCCGGCCGAATATCTCCGGAAAGATGTTCGACCAGCGCAGCTACGGCACCGACCCGGTAACCGGCCTCATCGACTATGGCGCGGTCCGCGTGATCGCCCGGGAGTTCCGGCCGCTGATCCTGGTGGCCGGGTATTCGGCGTATCCGCGGCTGATCAATTTCCGGGTGATGCGGGAGATCGCGGACGAGGCCGGGGCGACGCTGATGGCGGACATGGCGCATTTCGCCGGGCTGGTGGCCGGCGGGGTGCTGGCCGGGGATTTCAGCCCGGTCGGGCATGCCCAGATCATCACCACGACCACGCACAAGTCGCTGCGCGGGCCGCGCGGGGGCATGGTGCTGTGCGAGGAGGAACTGGCCGAGTATGTGGCGCGTGGCTGCCCGATGGTCCTGGGCGGCCCGCTGCCGCATGTTATGGCCGCGAAGGCGGTCGCACTGGCCGAGGCCCGCCGGCCCGGTTTCGCTGACTATGCGCGGCGGATCGTGGAGAACGCGGCGGCGCTGGCGCAGGGCCTGCTGCGGCGGGGCGTGAGCCTGGTGACCGGCGGGACCGATAACCACCTGGTCCTGGTCGATGTGTCCGGGTACGGGCTCACCGGGCGGCAGGCCGAGAGTGCCCTGGTGGACTCCGGGATCGTGACCAACCGCAACAGCATCCCCCGCGACCCGAACGGCGCCTGGTACACCACCGGGATCCGCCTGGGCACCCCTGCGCTGACCACCCGCGGTCTCGGCCCGGCCGAGATGGATGACATCGCCGCCTTGATCGACACGGTGCTGTCCAGCACCCGGGCCGCCGACGGCCCGGACGGCACACCGTCACGGGCACGGTATCAGCTCGACGCGGCAGTGGCATCGAAGGTCGCCGGGCAGGCCGCCGACATGCTGGCCCGCTTCCCGCTCTACCCGTCGGTCGAACTCAGTTAGCCCGCGCCCGCCTGCCCGGCTCGTGGTTGCAGGGCCTGGTGCTGCCAGGTGGCGGCGAAGCTGGCACGCTCGTTGACGTGCGGGAAGCTGGCACCCGGGATGCCGGCGCCGAGGAATTCACACAGCGGGCCCCAGCCTGCCCGGATGTCGTAGACCAGCAGCCGTCCGGGCGGGACGGCCTGCATGACGCGGCGGTTGTGGTCTTCGAAGACTTTGATGGCGTGGCTCTTGTCCGCGAACCGGCCGCCGAAAGTCCCCTGCCAGATGACGCGGTCACTCATCCCCTGGCGGTGCGCGGGCCCGCAGACTTGCGCCATGGCGTAGATGGTCGCGGCGGCGCTGCCGTACCAGGCGGCCGGGTCGCGGACGGTCAGGATGACTTTGGCCTGCGGGAAGCAGGCCAGGAGTTCTTCCCAGTAGTAGCAGCCCGGCCAGTCCACGATGGACGCGTAGCCACCCAGGATTTCCGCCCAGGCGATGTCCTGGCCGCGGGCTTTGCGGAGCCATTTGCGTTCCAGGGCGGGATCTGCTGCGACATCGATCATGTGGTGGCAGGGCCCGAAGCCGAGCCGGCACAGCGCCGCCCGTAATGACAGGGTGCCGGTCCGCCCGAAACCAGCGCCAATGATTTTCAGTGATTCCTCCGGGCATTCGCGGGGCATAGCGGTGTGACCTGGGTGGTCAGTACAGGGCGCTGACCGGGTCGATGCCGCCGAGGCCGAGCAGTTCGAGCAGCGGTTCGTCACCGTCGTCGCGGGCCTGGCCGGCCAGGCGGGTGTAGGCGACGGACGGCGTGGTGGCGGTGAAACTGTGCGGGGGCAGGAATATGGACGACAGTTGCACGGTGATCAGCCGCCGGGTGCGGTCAGAGTTGTTCGGGCCGCCCCGGTGCCACAGGGCCGCGTTCATCACGACGACCTGGCCAGGCGTGATGACCAGTTCGGCCTGGCCCGGGAGGGCGGACATGGTGGCGGGTGGCTGGTGGGGGGTGTGGTGGCTGCCAGGCAGGACGTAGAGCGGCCCGGTCTGGGTGTCGGCCGGGTCAAGGTAGATGAGGGCGGTGATGACGGCCGGGACGGCGCCGAGCCGGGGCTGGGGTGAGATGTGCGGCCGGAAGTCGGTGTGCCAGATCGTGGCGTCCCCGCTGCGGGCGCGAGTGATGCGGATGTTGGAGTTACGCAGGACGACGCGCGGGCCCAGCAGGCTGCGGGCGGTGCCGGCCAGCGGGTAATCGAGCAGCAGCCGGGTAAGGATCTGCGGGTCGGTTTTGTGCGGGTCGCGGATGTACTGGCCGGGGAAGTCCTCCTGGTACGTCTTCTCGCCAGGCGAGCTGAACACCCTGGCGGCGAGCGTGTCGGCCGCCCTGGTCAAGGCGGTTAAGGCGGCTGGGGGCAGGGGTTGCGCGGGTATCACGAAGCCCTGTGCGATGAACTGGTCTTCCTCGCCGGGGGTGAGCACGCTGGCGCACCGACGGACGGGATTCTTCACGTCCGCGTTGTGGATGCGGAAGGTCACGCTGGTCATCAGGCACCGTCCTGGGCTGGCCTACAGGGGTGGGCAGAGGATTGCGCTTTCTTGGAGCATGTGGTGAGGGAATGTCCGGGTTTTGTAGCGGAACAGCGATTGTGTTTCCGAGCCGCCCAGGTTGAGGGCGGTGGCTCCCTGGCGCCGCTCGTGGAGGTAGATCTGCCACAGGAAATAGGTGGCCAGCCTGGGTACCCGCGCGGTCTGCAGGTAGTAGCCGTGGGAGACCCCGGTAGTGTTGCCCGCGACCGACCAGCCCGCCAGCTGGGTGCCGTGATGCAGGTAATGGTAGGTGAGCCCGCTCACTGGGCCGGAACGGAGAGCCGACACGACAGCCGCCTCGAAGCTGGCCCCCGGTGCACCGCCGGGCGGGGCCAGCGTGTGGCCGCTGATCTGCGTTTCGCCGCCCAGGGACTGCGGGCTGGCGGTGAAGGAGCAGGCACCCTGGTGCCAGGTGATCGCTTCGCGCAGTGATTTGCACTGCCTGCCCTGCGGGACGGGGTCTGGGTCGGCGGTGATGATGACCTCGGGGAATGCCTCGTCATCCAGGGGGGCGTCCGGGCACCAGGTGCCGTCGAAGGCACGCCAGCCCCGCGCGAGTAGGAGCCCGGTGAGCCCGGCTCCGCAGTACCGCGCCACCAGCCCGGCCCCGGGCAAGGCCGCGGATATCACCTTGGCCACCGTGTCCAGCAGGTCCGCGGCGGTGCTGGCGTCCCCGGCCGGGCGGAGCGCCACCAGTCGCCGGATGTCGGGCCGCCAGGTGAGGACCAGCACGGCCGGTCCCTGGGTGATCACCAGTCCGCGCTGCCGGGCACGCAGCCAGTAAAACAGCCCGTGACTGCCGTGCACATCCTGCCCCGCCTGCAGGAATGCCGGGAACAGGCCAGTCTGGTGCCAGTTCGCCCCGGATAGGGCCGTGGCGGTGACGCCTGCCTGGGCGCGCAGCGCGGCGGCAAGGATCCGTTCCATGGCTAACCGGCAGTTTCTTTCCGCAGGACCCACACGTGGGTGCTGGCGGATGGGCTGAACTCGGGCCGCTCCAGGTCGCGGACCCGCTCGGTGTGCAGCCCTGCCGCCAGGGCGGCCTGATGCAGCGGGTAGGTATCCAGCGCGTACTGGATATGGGTTTCGCGCCACGCCAGATTGCCTTGTGCGTCATACCGGCGTATGTCACTGACGCATCGCGCCGCCGTGGCGTCGTAGCGGTTCCGCCACCGCAAGAGACCGTCACGCAGCGGCTGGTCATACCGGTAATCACGCCACCGCCTGCGTAACAGTTCGGGTGAGGAATAGTCGAAGATCATCCAGCCGCCGGGTTTGAGGCCCCGGGCCGCGCTGGCCAGGCAGCGCCGCATCCGGGCCGGGGAAAGATAATTCAGGGTGTCAAACCCGGCGACCATGAAATCGGCGGATGATGCGCCGGCTGGCGGCACGGTCATGTCGGCCACGATCCTGGCGTCATAGCCAGCCGCGCTCTTGAGCATGCGTGCCGAGCGGTCAATACCGACCAGCCTGTACCCCCACCCGGCCTGGCGGATCAGCCTTCCCCCGATCCCGGTACCCGCACCGAGATCCACAACTACCCCGCCCCGGCCTGGCCGGCGCAGCCGGGCGAGTTCGGCCAGGATGCCGCTGCGCCAGGTCGACCCGGCGAGATCTCCCAGCAGCCGGTCGTATTCACCAGCGAGCGAACAGTACGCCTCATGAGCCCCCGGCATGCGGCGCCTCCCGGCAGGTAGCTGGCCGGTCCAGGTGCCGGTCACAGCGGCCATGGCCTGGCCGACGAGACGTGGAATACGGTGCCGCGCGGCCCGTCGGCGAGCACCTCATCAAGAACAGCCATGAGGTCACGCAGTTCAGCCAGTTCCCCCTGCCTGTCTACTGCCGCCTGATCCTCGTATACCTCGATGGAGACGAACACCGCGGGATCAGTGACGTCCTGCGCGACGTCGAAGCTGACCACGCCAGCCACTTTGCGGCTGGCCTCACACAGGCCCGCGAATTTCCTGCGCGCCTCTTCTATCTTCTGCGAACGCGCTTTCCCTGACACCCGGTAAATCAGCATGTGAGAACCCATTTCTCGCTTTGCTGCGGGCCGCGCCGTAACGACGGGGCAGTGCCATCCTCACGGGGCTGCCTGCGGGCTGGTGCGGTTGGCAGCCGGGCTGGGCACGGGGGCGGGGCGGCGGTCATGACGCTGCCGCAGGCCCGGGGCGGGGCTCGCGCCACATCGGCCACATCGCCGGCCCGTCGGGGAGGTAGAACGGGCTCGCGGGCCGCATGACGTAGCCGTGCCGCCGGTAGAGGTCCCTGCTCCGCGGCGCGGCCGCTTCGAGGTAGGCGGGGGCCCCGGCCCCCCGGTCGATCACCTGGTGGTAGGCGCGCAGCAGCGCGCTGCCGATGCCCTCGCCCTGGTGGCCGGGCTGGACGGCGAGGACCGCCAGGTGGTGGTGGGCGGCGCCGGCCGGGTGATGCGCGTCGAGGGTGTCGTCGAAGGCGAGGAAGGCGCCGGTCCATGGGCTGGTGGCGGCGGCGAGGCGTTCGGTGTAGCCGGCGGGCTGGGCAGGTCCGTGCTGCCCGGCGGGGAGCCAGAGCGCCACCGCGGTGCGGCCGGTCGTGGTGTGCGCGATCCCGGCGTCGAGGGCGTGGTCGACGTAGATCTGGAAGTAGCCGGGCAGGATGTCCCGGCGGGCAGCCTCGTCGGGGATGAGCCATCTCGATTGCGGCAGGTCAAAGAAGGCGTCGGCGATAACCTGGCTGAGCCTTCCGGCATCGGCCCGGTCAGCGGGGATCACATTGTCGTTGTTGCGCAGGCGGCCTGGCATTGGCCTGCGCGGGAGCGGGACTGGCATCATCGGGTCCCTTCACTCGGTGCCGGGGTGATCTGGGCGGTGATGGCATGGGCGCCGAGGCCGATCGTGTGGTACAGCATCGGGCGGCGGATCTTGAGTATCAGCGCCCAGCCCAGCCCGAGCAGGGCGGCGGCGCCAAAGCTGGCGGGCAGCGCCCACGCCGCGGTACTGCCTGCGGAGACGCCGAGCAGGGTGGCGTAGTGCAAGGTGGCGAGGACGACGATGCCGCCGAGCAGGACCGCGGCCACGGCGGGGGCGATCAGCCGCCGCCAGATGTTCTCGCCGCGGGGGTCGCGGGCGAAGAACGCGGCGATGGCCACGGCCGTCACCGTGAGCAAGAGCAGGACCCCGTATCCGCCCGTGGTGCCCAAGCCGAAGAACAGGCCGGTCATCGGGGGTTGCCCGGTCAGCGCGTACCAGGTGATGGCGGCGAAGCCGGTGGCGCTCTGAGCTGCGGACGCGGCCTTGGGTATGTTATTGCCCCCGGTGCGGCCGAACGCGGCGGGCAGCACATGCTCCCGGCCGAGCGAATAGACATAACGCCAGACGCAATTGTGGAACGAAAGCGCGGCGGCGAATAGCGAGGTCAGGAACAGCCACTGCGCGGACTGGGCCAGGATGCCGTTGCCGCCCAGGGTGAATAGCAGCCCCGGGCCCTGTTTCGCGGCGGCGGCCACGATGTGGCTGGTGCCGGAATGGGCGGCCATGGCCCACGCCGCCCCCGCATACAGGACGGCGATCACGCCCAGGGCCAGGTAGGTGGCGAGCGGGACGGTCCTCCTCGCGTTCTTCGCTTCCTCGGCCAGCACGGGGGCCTGCTCAAATCCGATGAACCCGAGCACGGCGACGACGGCCAGCACGCCGAAGGTGCTGAACCCGGCCGAGCCGAGCGCCGAGGGGGACAAGGTGGCGAAACTCAGGTGCCCGCCCGCCGGGTGGGCCAGGCCGAGGGCGGTTTCGGTGAGGAGCACGATCATTTCCGCGCAGAGCAGGACGCCGAGGACGCGGCCGGTGATGTCCACCCGGAACAGGCCCAGGATGGCGACGAGCGCGCAGGCGCCCAGCGCCCAGGCCCACCACGGGGTGTGGAGGTGCAGGTGCGCGGCGGCCAGGCTGGCCGCGTTCGGCCCGAACGCGCCGTACAACCCGACCTGGAGGAAGGTGTAGGCCAGTAGTGCGACCAGCGCGGCGGCGACCCCGGCGGGCCGGCCCAGGCCGCGGGAAATGAACGCGTAAAAGGCGCCCGAATTGGTGATGTGGCGGGTCATCGCGATATATCCGGAGCAGAAAATCGCCAGGATCACCATTATGACCAGGAATGCGGCCGGGATGGCGGTTAACCCGGTCGTGGCGTAGGCGGTGGTGATAACCCCGGCGGCCACGGTGAGCGGGGCGACGCTGGCCATGACGAAGGACAGCACGGCGGGCACGCCGAGCCGGTCTTTGGCCAGGGCCCGGGACACGGTGCCGGGCCTGGCCGCGGTGGTCTGCTTAGACATCAGGTGACTCCAGAGGTAGAGCGGATGAGGGGGCCGGGCGTGGGTCATACGACGTCACTGCCTTGCCTGTTCCTGGATGCGGGGTAGTGGACGGGCATGTCACGCCCGGTGGGCCAGCAGCGCGCTGTCCACGGCGGCCTGGGTCGCGGCGGTCAGTTCCCGCAGGCCCGGATTGAGGTAGCTCGCCGCCTGGTCCAGGCGCCGGCCAGCATCAGAGGGCAGGTACAGCGACAGCTGGTGGGCCAGCCCGCACGCAGCGGCGAGCCGGCCGAGGAGCACGTGCTGGGCCGCCGCTGGGTCCGGGGTGCTCAGCGCCGCCTTCACCCGGACCAGCGGCGCGAACGCGCTGTCCGGGTCCACCGGGACCCAGCGCGGGCTTCGGCTCAGCCACCGCCCGGAAGCGGAGGCCAGGTACCCGGCGTCCGCGAGCCGGCGGCCAATGTCGCGGTCGGCGGTCCGGGCCAGGAACAGCAGCCAGTCCCGGATCGCCAGGGGCTCCCGTTCGGCGTGGATCACCTCCAGCACCGTGCTGGTTAAGTGATCATCGGGCTGAATGCGGTCACCGGTCATGACCAGGCCGCCGTGAAGGTGGATGGCGCGGGCCAGCATCAGCTCGCCCAGCAGCCCGGCCGCGAGCCCCAGGCCCAGGGCACGCGGCGGCAGGTGCGGCTTGCCGGTGATCTCGTGATGGGCCACCAGGTACAAATCGTCACCAAGCCGCCCGGTGCCACTCAGCGGTCCGCTCACCGCGCACCCGCCGGACAGACCAAGCCGGCCACGGCCACGACCGACAGGCCGGGGACGCCGGCGCCGCTGGCGGCCGCGATGACGGTGGCGGCGGTCATCAGCCAGCCGGCGAGGAGCCCAGGACAGATGCTGAGCGGGCGGCCGGCCCGCTCGATACAGGCGCCGCGGCGGGCGTTCCGCCTGTTCAGCCGGCGAGGGGTGTTCACGATCGCCAGCACCGGCAGCGCCATGAGGATGAAGCGCAGCCCGCTGCCGTAGGCAGTCGCCACGGCCAGGGCGGTTGACCTCAGCCCAGCCGAGACGGCCGGGGCGCGGGAAACCATGCCTGTGTTCCTGTCCTGGGGCACGCCGATCGGGCCGGGTTCCAGCGGCGCGGGCGGAGCATGCAGAACCGTCGGAGCGGCGGGGTGCGGATACGCCATGTGGGTCTCCTTGAGAGGTGCGTCTCTGGGTGGAGGGAGGGCCGCGCCACGCGGCATGTGCGGCGGGATCGGGGCAGGCGTCAGCTGGCTGGGCCCGTGCGGCCGCGCCGGATAATGCGCGGGACGCGGGGCGGCCCGGCGGGCGGGGACGTGCCCGGACAGGAGAACCCGGCGTGCGCTTGGCGCAGGATCCGCTGCATGGCCAGCGACGTAATGGCCGGTGGGGTGCCGTCTTGCAGGCCGTCATGGCCGAGGCCGAGATCATCGATGATGGTCGCGGCTACCAGCCGCAGGCGGATGACGGGGCCGATCACCTCGGCCCACGGCCACCAGAAGAACCACTGGCCGGCGAGGGTAGCGGCGACGATGTTGTTGTCGAACCCGGCGCTGGGACCCTCACCAGGGCAGTAGATGCGCAGCCGCGGCCACAGCCCGTCCTCATCCAGCGTGCAGCGCACTCCCCGCCTGGTCAGTTCCTCACGCAACGCGCTGAGATGCGACCCGGATTCACCCATGCCGCGATCCCGGGCAGCGTGATCCCGCGGCCGGTGCGGGCGTCGGCGCATCATGTCCATGACCCGGTTCCGGGCTCGCCTGCCTGGCGGCGGGGCTGCTGGCCGCCGGCGTGCGTGCCAGCCGGCGGGCGGCCCCGGCCGGGTCATGGGCGTTGTGCAGGGTGTGCAGGGGCCGTCCCCGGCCGCTGGGCCGACCGGCCGGCCAGATGAGCCAGCCGCAGCGGTAGCGGACGGCCAGTCCACCGGGCAGCTTCAGCGTTCCCTCCCAGCGGGCCAGGTCCATGCCCGTCACGGGCACGCGGCACGCCGCCAGCTCGGCGCGTAGCGCGACCAGCGCCCGGCCGGCTGTCAGCGTGACGAGCGGGCCGCCCGGCCGCTCCTGCACCAGCAAGAGGTCGGGCCGGGCCGGCGATTCCCCGTAGCAGGGAACGTGGCGCAGCGGCACGGGCTTCGCCGGCGCCTGTGGCTGGCCTGGCACCGCTGGCCCGCATCCTGGCTGTCCCGTCAGTCCCAGGTTCGGCAGGCCCGGGCTGCGGGCAGGTGCCCGGGGCACGAGGATGACTTGCCCGGTTGCCATTTACTCGCGCCCGTCATCATGGATCGAGAAAATCTGGGCATCCCGGCTGCCGGGACCCAAGACCTGGTACCCGCCCCTGTCATCGCGCTCGATCCGCGCGGCCTGCCCGGCCGTTTCGTATTGTGGCCACAGACTGGAAGCCCCGATGATGGCCTCATTGATGGCCACGATGGCAGGCAAATTTGCCCGGAACTGTCCTCGGCGCAGAGCCTGCCTGAGCCGCTGGCCGCTGGCCTCGTACTCCCCCGTGCGCTGCTGGAACAGGCTGGCCCGCGGCTCCAGGGTGCCGCGGGCCTCCCCGATCACCTGGATGACCCCCTGAACCACCTGGTCCTTGCTCACATCGGCGGGCAGCGCCAGCGTCACGGCCGTCAGGTTCTCCGGCCCGGTGTCCAGGGCAGGATGCTGTTCAATAGCCACCGCGCTCCCTGACCGTGGCGGACTGGGTGGTTGACCTCGACCACACATGCGGAAAACGCCTTCCTCTATTGTCGATGCGGATTAATTTCGCGTTCAGGAACCCGGTGACTGGCTGGCCTCGCATATCGCGCGGACGATTTTCCCGCCGCCGTATTGCGGCGTGGGATATGCGTCCCAGTGCGCGGTGAGGCTGTCCACGAGAAGCAGGCCGCGGCCGCTTTCGGCTAGCTCATCCCGGTCAGCAAGGACGGGAAGCTGCGGGCTGGCATCCCAGACCGCGATGAGGACCCGCGCGCTGTCCGCGTACAGCCAAAGCCGCACCGGGGCCATCCAGGCCAGCGGTTGCGACGCGGCCACGCCGTTGGTCACCAGTTCACTGACCACGAGTTCGGCCGTGTCGGCCAGCCCGGCCAGGCCCCACTCGGCTAGAACCAGCCGGGTGTGCAGCCGCGCGCAGGGGACAGCGCCCGGCAGCGCACCGAAGTCGATGCAGTCCCGCAGCGGCCACTCAACGGCCATCGACGTTCCTTGCTGGCTGGGCAGGACCGGCACCGGTGTCAGTGACGGGCGGCCCGGGCCCCTGGCGGAGGGTTCGCGTATACCCCGGGGGACCTGCCGCGGAGTTGCGGGGGACCTGTGAGTGACCTTCCGCAGGCCTGGCCGGGCGAACCGCTCCGGGTAGCTCATCCGCTCCCGGATTTTCCGGCCCGGCATGGGCTGCCTGGTTCCCCACGATACGGCCAGCGCCGCCAGCTCAGACGGCCCGGTGCGCGGCGCAGCGCCCATCCCTGAATCGCTGACCGAGCCAGCCAGTGCGCCAGGGCGCCCGGTCACGGCTGGCCCCCCACCGAGCGCAGCACCGCAGTGATCTTGTCGGCAACCAGCCCGACGTCGTCAACCGACCCGATCGGCTGCCGCCACGGCCACCAATAGCACCAGGACCCATCGTCAGCCGTCTCGCACAGCACCCGCTCGGTTAACTGCGGGGTGGCCGGGTTAGCGGCCCTGAGCGAGGCGTGCCTGGTCCCGCCGCCCAGCTGAGCGGTGAAGCCGCGCTTGCCCAGCTCGCCAGCCAGGCGCTGAAGGTGTGCTACCTGCTCATCCCATCCGGGTTCCATGAGCATGGGAAGCTAGGGCAACGGGCAGCCACAAACTTCACCAGCGTGAGATTGAGTGAATCCGCAGCGTGAACCGCTTGGCTAGTGCGGGACGCCCATCCGCGCGGCCATCCCGCGCAGCTCCCGGCCGCCCGCGTCAGCCCGGGCCCGGTTCAGCAGGTAGGCGACCGCCTCACGGGTCGGCGGGTGATTGCGGATGAGCTGCGGCCCGGCATCCTCGGCGCGGCGCAGCCACCGCACCGCCTCGGTCCGCGTCCGGGGCTCGCGAGCCAGGCCACGGCCGACGTCGGCCAGGAAGCACGCCTGCCGGTTCCGGTACGTAATCTTCGACTCGTCAACTTCGCCGGCTAGGTCCAGGACGGTGCCGCCACTCTCCCCGCGCTCGACGCCAATGGCGACATTCCAGAGCCTGACATTGGTCTGGGAGAACGACTGCCAGTTGCCTCGGATGTCATCGGGCACGCGCCGGCTTAGCTCGCTGGCCTCGGCCAGCCAGTGATCGACGACGTGCGTCCGCTGGACCACCGCCGCGCCGAGGGCGGCGTGCAGGGTGAGGATGCCCAGGACTTGAATGCCCAGCGAGGAGTGGGCGTGCGGTTCCAGAGCCTCGGCGGCGGATTCGGCGGCGGCCAGCCGTCGCTCCCAGGACCGCTCGCGCGGAAACGCCCAGATCCGCAGGCAGTCGGCCTTGCCCCTCTGCACCGGGTCATCCAGCAGAGCCGCAGCCTCCTCGGCTCGCAGCACCGCCACATATGCCAGGTCCAGATAACCCAGGTCCTTGGCGGTCAGTCCCGTCATGACACACGCCTCGATCAGGGTCTCCAGCGCCAGCCGACGGGATGCCCCGTCACCAGGCTGGGCAACGTGCCAGTACAACTCGTCCAGCACGCCCGGCAGTAGCGCACCGGCACGGACATAGTCTGCGTTCGCGCGCACTGGCTCGATCCGGTCATTTACCACCCGGGCCAGCTCAGCCAGCGGACGGGCATGGTCCACGGAGGGGCCGTTCAGCTTGTTGGTCTGGAGCGCTTCGCGAAGCGCGGGGATCGTCTGGTGCGGGTCGGCTTGCTGCCGGTCGGCGGACAGGTGCGGGCCGCCGACCAGGTCGGTTTCCGACACCCGCAGCGCGCTGGCGACGGCCGCGATGTGCGAGCGGCGGTCCAGCGGGCGCTGGCCCGTTTCCACCATCGATACGAATGATGGTGACAGGCCCGCTAGCCCGGCCAGCTCCACCTGAGTCATGCCCCGCCAGCGGCGAAGCGTGCGGAGCCGAGCGCCGATGGTGATCTCATCCACGGCTGCCGGGCCTCCTTCGGAAGTTGGCTTACGTTCAGCGTAGGGGACCGGGCAAACCGCTGGGGCTGTGCCGCGCAGGCGGGTTAGTTAGTGCGGCACGCCCATCCGCGCGGCCATACCCCGTAGCTCCCGGCCTCCCGCTGTTGCCGTGGCCCGGTTGAGCAGATAGGCCACCGTTTCCCGGACGGTTGCCGAGTTCCTGACTCGCTGCGGCGCGATGTCCTCAGCCTTCCGCAGCCAGCGAACGGCTTCTGTTCTGGTGCGTGGCTCCCGGGCCAGGCCGCGGCCCACGTCGACCAGAAGACTTGCCCGCCGGGACGCCTTCGGCTCGAACAGGTCCACGTTGACGTGTCCGGCCAGCTCCAGCATCGTGCCCCCAGCCTCGCCCCGTTCCACGCCCACGGTTACGCGCCATATGCCGACGTTGGCCTGGGAGAACGACTGCCAGGTCCGCATCGGCTCGTCAGGCACCCGTGCCGCGATCCCGGCGGCTTCCTCCAGCCAGCGGGCTGCGCTGTCTCCTCGCTGGAGGACCGCGGCCGAGAGAGAGGCGGTGAGAGTGATCATCCCGAGCACCTGCCGCCCGAGCGAATCCCGGGCATGCGGCTCCAATGCATTAGCTGACTGTTCAGCCGCGGCCAGGTTGCGGTCCCACGATCCAGCCCGCGGCAGAGTCAGCAGCCACATGAAGTCAGCCTTGCCCGTCTGGACCGGATCACCGAGGAGGGCCGCAGCTTCCTTGCCGCGCAGCGCCGCAAGGTAGGCCAGGTCCATGTAGTTCAGCTCCTTGGCCACTGCGGCCGCGATGACGCACGCCTCGACCAGCGTCTCCAGGGCCAGCCGCTGCGAGGCTTCGTCCGCGGGCTGCGCGGTGTGCCAGTGCAGTTCGTCGAGCACGTCGGGCAGGAGCTTCCCGGCGCCCACGTAGTCGCAGACCCGGCGCAATGGCTCGATCTGCCCGAACACCTCTTTGTGCAGCTCAGCAACTGGCCTGGCCCGGTCCACTGCCGGGCTGGCCAGCGTGTTGGTCTGCAGCGCCACCCGCAGGGGCGGGATCGCCATGTGCGGGTCGGACTGCACCCGGTCCTGGGACAGATGCGGGCCGCCCACCAAGTCGGTCTCGGAGACCTGCAGAGCGCCGGCGACGGCTGCGACGTGCGAGCGGCGGTCCAGCGGGCACTGGCCCGTTTCCACCATGGACAGGAACGATGGCGACAAATCCGCCAGCCCGGCCAGCTCCACCTGAGTCATGCCCCGCCAGCGGCGCAGCGTCCGGAGCCGGGCGCCGATCGTTACCTCATCCACGGCTGCCGGGCCTCCTCGGACATGAGCTTGCCTTCAGCGTAGACGCACACAACAGACCACAGGGGGCACTGCTGCCCAGGCGGCTCAGCGTGGTAGCCCATCGAGGTTCCGCTGCCTGACATGGCCATCGTAATGCCGGGTGTACACGCAGCCGGCCATGAGCCGGGCGCGGGGGGCCAGCATGGCGAGCGCGTCCGGGCCGGGCTCGGCGCTGTAGATCCGGCCCGGGATGCGCAGTTCCTCGCTCCCGGCCCGGACGGCGAACTCCCCCAGCGGGGCCATCGGCGCGGCCGGGACGACGCCGGCGCACGCAGCGGCATCACCCGCCAGGGCACGGGGAAACGCCCGCGCGATCACCCCGGCGAAGTCAGCGGGTTCCGCGCTGATGGTCACGCCGGTGAGGCTACAGCGGCACCCGGCCGAATGCCAGGTCACGCCTATCAGCCTGATCTGCGCGGCATCGAAAGCCCCTGACCAGCACGCGGAAGCCGCTCCGATCGGCGGCTCGGTCGCGAGCCGTCGGCCAGAGCGGGTCATAGGGCGAAGTCGGCTAGCGGCCAGGCTCGCGCCGAGGTCGGAGCCCGCGTGAGGATTCGCGAAGACCAGCCATCTATGCCACCCGGATTAGCTCGTCGCCGATCTCCAAGGTCGTGTGCATGCGCCCGCCGAGTGCCTCGACGTAGGCCTTGAGCACAGTCGTGTCGAACACGGTGCCCTTCTCGATCTGGCTGACCCGTCCCTGGGTTACGCCCATCCTCGCCGCGACATCCTTCTGGGTGAGCCGCATGCTCCGGCGGACGGCGGCGAGCCGGTGGCCAATCCGCTCAGCCCGGTATGCCTCGCGGGCCTCCTCGCGGCGCTCGCGCACCTCACGGATGTCGGCGGCGAACTCGGGGTCGTCGCGCAGCCGGTCGATGCGGTCGTTGCCGCTGCTGAACACCCGCTTCTGGCTCATGGCTCTTGCTCCTTCTCGCGCTTCCACTGGTCGATCAGCGGGTCGGCCCGGCTGGCGACCGAGCCGTACCAGACATCTCCGATCTTCTTCTTGTCGCCCGAGAAGAGGGCGACCACGACGGTGGCGCTGTTCGGCGGGAACCAGCAGATCAGCCGGACCGCCACCTCCTCATCGAACGGATGAGAGACACGCCACAAGGGGTACCGTTTCGACTGCCGCACCCACTTCAGGTCAACGCTCTCCTCAGCGTGGCCCGGCGGTCCCTCCCGCTCCTGCAGGACAGCCAGCTCATCGACCAGATACGTCAGCACCAGCCGGGCACGCTGGTCACCCGCACGGGCGTCGGCCTCCAGGCGGTCCACGTACGCCCAGAACTGCTCGGGGCCGTCAACAAGCATACCCCTATATTAGCATCACTAATATAGGGGTATGAGCTTCGAGCGCGCCGCCACCGGGCTCTCATGGACAACCTCGGCGCCCTGACCGCGAAGGCAGACGACCCCAGCGACCACGCTGGCCGACCGGGCCGCCCGCCGGACGTGTACCCCGGAAAGTGATCCGCGTATTATTCAAATCATGGGACAGGAAAGGTTGTAGGCTGATCGCATGAATTCCCCAGTCAGGGGAAATCGCACCGGAATTGGCGTTCAAGTCCCCCCTCTAACCCCCCGCGTTCCCGCGCCCCGCGGACCGCCGCGTCCTCGCCCCCGAGCACTCCGCGGCCGTGACCCGGTCGCCGTGACTGCCGTGCAGTTCATGGCGGCCGCCCTCGCGACGGCGCCCTACACCGCGATCACGGAGGGCATGCCCGGCGGCGCGGGCCGCGCGCGCCACGTCCTGCGCGCGCGCCACGCCCTGCGCCCGTGACCAGCCCCGAGCCCGTGACCGTCGCGCAGCGTTCACCCATGTCGCTCGCCCGGCGCTAGCGCTGACCGGCCTGCCCGGTTGCGGTCGGAAGGTGCCATTCCCGTGGGACCTTCCGGCCAGAAGCCATCCGGCGCACCGCCGGCCCGCTGGGGGCGGCTGCGCGGGCCAGCGGGTGTTGGCTGCGCGGGCCAGCGGGCGTTGGCTGCCTTTCCGGGGATTATCTGCTCGATTGCCCAGACATGACGCACCTGCGCCGCCCGCCAGGCCAAATCTTTGTTAATTACTATGTGTAATCAATACGTAGCGTTGGGTACTGCCTTCCCTGTCGCGCACAACCGAGACCTTGCCGGACGGGGGGAGCCGGACAGGACGGACCGCGGCAAGGGGGATTACCATGCCGGAACCGGTACGCTCCGGCCAGCGTTACATGCCCGGCCTCGACGGGCTGCGCGCGCTGGCCGTCCTAGCTGTCATCGCCTTTCACGAGCAACTCGGATGGGCACCTGGCGGCCTGCTCGGCGTGGGTGTGTTCTTCACGCTGAGCGGTTACCTCATCACCGACCTGCTGCTGGGGCAATGGTCCGCGCACGGCCGGCTGAATCTGGGCGACTTCTGGCTCAGGCGGGCGCGTCGGCTGCTGCCCGCCCTGTTCGTCATGCTGGCAGTGGTGACCGCCTGGGTCACTGTGGTGAGCCCATCGCGCCTGGCCAGCCTGCGCGGGGCGGTGGCCGCGGCCGCGACATACTCCAGCAACTGGTACTACATCGCCGCGCACAGCTCCTATTTCTCCAGGTTCGCGCCGCCCGCCCCGTTCGATCACCTCTGGTCACTGGCTGTGGAGGAGCAGTTCTATCTCGTCTGGCCGTGGCTGCTCCTGCTGGGCGTGTGCTGCCTGCGGGGCCGCCGGGCGAGCGCGGTGCGCTGGCTGGCACTGCCCACGCTGGCGCTGGCCGCCGCCTCGGCTGCCGCGATGCTCGTGCTCTACCACCCCGGGCTGGATCCGACGAGGGTCTACGAGGGGTCGGACACCCGCGCCTGCGGGCTGCTCATCGGCGCGGCACTGGCCATGGTCTGGCCCAGCCGCCGTCAGGCGGGGCCGGCCAGGTGGACCCGCCTCGTGCTGGACGGCGCGGGCGTCGCCGGGCTGGCCGTCATCGGGCTGATGATCTGGCGGGTCGGCCAGTACTCGCCGTTCATCTACCGGGGCGGCCTCGTCGTGCTCTCGGTGGCCACCGCAGGCGTTGTCGCCGCGGCCGCGTGTCCCGGTAGCCTGGTGGGCCTGGCGCTGGGCTGGCAGCCGTTGCGCTGGATCGGGGTTCGTTCCTACGGCATCTACCTGTGGCACTTCCCGGTCATCGTGCTGACGTCGCCGGCCAATTCCGCGGAGAACCTGCCCCGGGCCGCTCTCCAGGTGGCGGCCAGTATCGGGCTGGCCGCGCTGTCCTGGCGGTTCGTCGAGGAACCCGTGCGCCACGGCGCTCTCGGGCGGATCTGGCAGCGGGTGCGGGTCCGGTCGGCCTGGCGCGAGCAGCCTGCGGGCCTGCGCGGCTGGGCCGGGGTGACCGGCGGTGCCATGGTGGTGGCGCTGGCCTGTGCCGGGCTGAGCGGGGCCGTCCCCGCCCCTGGCGCGGGGGTGGCGGCAGCGGGCGCCCTGACCGCTGGCTCAGTCCTGCCGCAGCCTCCCCGCAGCAAAGCCTCGGGTGCCGCGCAGGCGCCTTCGCCCACGTCATCCGGCCAGCCCACGCCGGGGGCGGCTGCGGCGGGCACCCCGCTGCGCACGTCCTGCCGTGCCGTCGCGCACATCGGTGACTCCACCTCAGAGGGCATGATCTCGCCTGACTACCTCCCGAACCCGGCTCAGCGGATACCCGCTCAGTACGGCGATGTCGGGGTCAGCAGTGTCCGGACGGACATCTCGGGTGCGCGCTCCGTCGTGGAGACGCTGCCTGGGCAGGTCAACGGCTACGACGCGGCACGCGCGATATACGAGAGCGGATTCCGCGGCTGCTGGGTGATCGCGCTGGGCACCAACGACACCGCGGATGTAGCCGTCGGCTCCCAGGTCGGCCTGATGACCCGGATCGAGCGGATGATGGCTGCCGCCCGCGGTGAGCCGGTGATGTGGGTCAACCTGCGGTCGCTCCTCGCCAGCGGTCCCTACGCCGAGTCCAACATGCTGATCTGGGACAACACGTTGCTCCATGCCTGCGCCAGGTACCCGAACATGCGGATCTACGACTGGGCATCCGTGGCGAAGGCCAGGTGGTACATCTCGGACGGGATCCACTTCACCTCGGCCGGGTACGCGGTCCGATCCCGCCTGATCGCCCAGGCCCTGGCCGAGGCTTTCCCGAGCACCGGCCACAGCAGCGGCTGCGTCGTCGGGTAGCCGCTGGCGGCCCTGCGTGCCCGCAGTAGCGGGCCGCGGCAGCAAGTACTGCGTGCCCGCAGTAGCGGGCCGCGGCAGCAAGTACTGCGTGCCCGCAGTAGCGGGTCGCGGCAGCAAGTACTGCGTGCCCGCAGTAGCGGGTCGCGGCAGCAAGTACTGCGTGCCCGCAGTAGCGGGTCGCGGCAGCAAGTACTGCGTGCCCGCAGTAGCGGGTCGCGGCAGCAAGTACTGCGTGCCCGCAGCAGCGGGTCGCAGCATAGGCCCTGCGTGCCCGCAACAGCGGGTCGCAGCAGCGGCCGCAGCAGCGGGCACTGCGTGCCCGCTGCTGCGGCCGGCCAAGCCGGTTCAGACCCGCGCGGTGTCCTTGCGGAAGCGCCATACCGCCCCGCCGGTGAAGATGACCAGCCAGATGATGGCGTTCAGGACCCACACCAGGTGGATGCTGCCACCGAGCAGCGGAGCATGCACGAGTTGGTTCAGGCCGTAGAGCGGAGTGAGCTTGGCAAGCGTCTGGAGCACGTGCGGGTACTGGCTGAGCGGGATGAACAGGCCACCGGCGAACGCGAACGGCATCAGCCCGATGCTGAGCAGTTGCATGACGTTCTCGGTAGGCGGCAGATTGGCCGCTGAGCGGCTGGCTGGACGCGAATGTGGGTGCCTCAGCCGCCGAGCACGAAGGCCGGTAGCCAGCAGTCCGCGGGATGACATCGGGGCCGGCCGGGGTTACACCTACGGAGCCGGAGCGGCCCGCTCGCTGATGAGTGTCGATGGCGTCACCAGGAGGTGCGCCAGCGGGGCCGCGAGAGTCTACGGCCGATCGGGCTGGGCCTGGTCGGGCCAGGGCGGCCGGCCGGGCGCGACGAAGCGGCCACGGGCCAGCTGAGGGATACCGCCAAGACTTCGAGAGGACCATTCGTGGTTACTGACCTGCCCGCGCGCACAGGGCGGCGGATCGCCCTGATCGCGCACGACAACAAGAAGCAGGACATGCTGGAGTGGGCCGGCTACAACCTGCCCCTGCTCGCCAGGCACCAGCTGTTCGCGACCGCCACCACCGGGCGCCTGCTGAAGGATCAGCTTGGCCTGCCGGTCACCTGCTTCCGCAGCGGACCGTTCGGCGGCGACCAGCAGATCGGCGCCCGCATCGCCGAAGGCGAGATCGATCTGCTGATCTTCTTCTGGGATCCGCTCGAGCCGCACCCGCACGACCCCGACGTGAAGGCGCTGCTGCGGGTGGCAGTGGTGTGCAACATCCCGGTCGCCTGCAACCGGGCGACCGCGGACTTCATGATCTCTTCACCGCTGATGGGCCGCACTCACCAGCCGTGGGACCCCTCGCCTGACGCGAGCCTGCCTGACCAGCCGCTGCGGGCCGCGGTCCGGGCCGACCAGGCGGGCCGCGGGCCGGGCCGCGGGTCACCGCACGGCTAGTCGCCCGTCACGCCGTCGATCTGCTCGCGGAGGATGTCAGCGTGCCCGTTGTGGCGCGCGTACTCCTCGATCATGTGCACGTACACCCAGCGCAGATCGAAGGTGGTGCCGCGGCGCGGATGGGTGAACGTCTCGTCCAGTGAGTGGCCCGCGGCAGCCGCCCGGGCCAGTTCACATTCCTGGCTGAAGGCCGCGAGGTCGGCCTTGGCGCCATCCGGCTCAGCGAGATCGAAGTCCCCGTCGGGGAACTCGTCGCTGCAATACCGGTAGCCGAGCCCGGGCTCGGCGGCGAAGGCCACCCGGAACACCCGCGCTCCACCTCCGCCATGTGCCGGACCAGCCCGAGCAGCGAGAGCGAGGAGGGCGCCACGGCCCGCCGGGTGAGCTGCTCACCGGTCAGGCCTTGGCACTTTTGCAGCAACGTGCTGCGGTGGAAATCCAGCCAGGTCTCCAGTGACTCCCGCTCGCTGGCTACTGTCGGCGGATCAGTGCGGGTCACCTCGGGTGCGGTCCATGTCACCGGGCACATCCTGCTACCCGGCCACTGCACCCGCAACGCGATTTCGCGCTGCGGGTGCAGTGGCAGAACCGGCAGTCGACCCCGGCGCACCAGACGCCGGGATCGACTGCCGGCACCGCCCCCGCTGCGGGCTGGGACGGGCGGGGCGACGGCGGCTCCGCTGGGGGCTGCGACCGCTGGTCTACGCTGCGTGAGTGGCGGAACTGCAGGGATGGGACGTCGCCGTCGTCGGGGCGGGGCCGGCCGGCCTGGCGGCCGCCCTGGCGGCGGCGGCTGGCGGAGCCCGGGCCATCGTCGTGGAGCGGGCGCAGCACCCGCGGTACAAGACGTGCGGCGGCGGCCTGATCGGGGCCTCACTGGCGGCCGCCGCTGGTCATGTCGAGGTACCTGCCCGGGACCATGTCCATGCCGTCACCGCCACCCTTGACGGGCGGCGTGAGTTCACCCGGCGCTACGATTCCCCGCTGCTGGCCATGGTGGCGCGGGAGGAGTTCGACGACGCACTGCGCAAGGCGGCCACCGAGGCGGGTGTCACGCTCCAGCAGCGCTCGCCGGTGCGCGGCATCTCCCAGGACGGCGGGCATGCCTGCGCGCGGCTGGCGGACGGGACGACCGTGCGTGCCCAGGTGGTGATCGGCGCGGATGGCTCCTCGGGAGTCAGCGCGCGGTACGCCGGGGTGCGTTTCCAGCAGGTGGATCTCGGCCTGGAGTTGGAGATTCCGGTGCCGTCGCAGGTCGCGGAGCAGTGGCGGGAACGGCTGCTGCTCGACTGGGGGCCCGTTCCCGGCTCATACGGCTGGGTGTTCCCCAAGGGGGACCGGCTCACCGTGGGAGTGATCGCCGCGCGTGGCCAGGGGGAGCGGACCAGGCAGTATCTTCGTGACTTCACTGACCGCCTGGGGCTGGCCGGCCATCCGGCGGCCCATGATTCCGGGCACCTCACGCGCTGCCGTGCCGATGACTCCCCGCTGCGCATGGGCCGGGTGCTCGTCGCGGGGGACGCGGCCGGCCTGCTCGAACCGTGGACGCGAGAAGGCATCAGCTTCGCGCTCCGCTCCGGGACGATGGCCGGGACGGCGGCCGCGGAAGCGGCCGCCGCCCGCGATCAGGAACGCCTCAGCCGGGCATTGGATGCCTATCCGGCCGCGGTCGGCCAGGTGCTGGTTCCCGAGATGAACGCCGGGCGGCGCCTGCTCGTTGCTTTCACCAGGCACCCTGGTGCCTTCCACGCCGGCCTGGCATCGCGGAAAGGCTGGGACGCCTTTGCCAGGTTCTGCCGCAGCGAGATGACGTTCGACGCCCTGGTCAATCGCTGGCAGGTCCGGGTCGCGCTATCCATGATGTCCCGATTCTGAGGAATTTCTTAATACCAGCCGTACTGCAGCTCATGCTGCCAGGCACCCCACGGCGTGACATAACGGCCCTTGATGTAGCCCATGCCCCAGATGATCTGAGTGCGCGCGCTCGTCCGCCAGTTGGGCCCCGCACTCGCCATCTTGTTGCCGGGCACAGCCTGCGGGATGCCGTAAGCGCCCGAATATGGGTTGTATGCGAAACGGTTCCAGCCACTTTCCCGCATCCAAAGCAGGTTCAGGTACCGGAACTGCCAGGACGCCCAGTCGAAGCCGGGAAGCAGCGAATAGGCGATCTGCCCCGGCGTGCGGTACCGCCGCGGGCTGCGCTGCCTGGCCCTGTGCCGCCTGGCCCTGTGCCGCCTGGCCTTGTGGTGCTTTGGCCGGTGCTGCTTCGGACCGTGCTGCTTCGGGTGGGCCTGCCGGCTGTGCTGGCTCGGCCTCGGGTGCTTGTTCTCCTGCCCGTAGGCGACCAGTGCCACGGTCCGTGGCGTGCCAGGATTGTCCGTGCCGATCGCCCGGTCAGCGCCGGGGGGCCGGGCTGCGCCGACCGACGCGGCGGTGCCGCCCGGATGGCCGCGGACACTGGCGGTCGGGGTGCCGGCGAAGGCCGTCAGGGCGATGGCAGCGCCGGCCAGCATTAGTGTGATCTTGACAGGAACGCGGTTGAGAGTTCTCTTCGGTGACAAAGGGAGGAGCCTTCGGTCGGGCGCGTCACAGCGCGCTCGGTTTCCGCCCCTTTGGCACGTGTCAGCCACTCAGGAAAAGGGTGGCCGCAGTGGCGGGCGGATGCGACGCAGGGTCAGGGCGTCAGGTGTCGCCGGAGGCGACCATCGCGCACGCGGGGCGCTTGAATTCTCTCACCCGGCGCCCGGGTTATTTCAATGCCCGGACGGAGTAAAGAGTTGCTATAACAGGAGCCAGGCCTGCCTGGCCGGCCCGATCGCAAGTATTGCGGTCACCCCCCGGTGCGCCTATTCGCTACCCTGAGGGGCCAGCAGCCGTATAGATGAGACTTGCCTCATGGTTACTTCCCCCCAAGCATTCTGATCTTTATCAGTAGCCATTTCCGCCTGTCGTAAACACTGGCCACTTACTTACGTCACGGCACCCATAGCCAGCTGGCTGGGGATTAAGCTGATTAAAGGATCTTTAGCCCAATGAACCGGGGCATCGCGCCGGCCGCCGGTCAGCGCGATGGGCCTGGACGCGCTGGAGCCGACCGCGCCGCCGGAACGCCAGCAGCCTCGCGCCAGGGCCGCCCAGTAGAGTCGCACTGTGGCTGAGGCCTCCCGGATGACCGCCGCCGCCCCGTCCCGGCCAGCAGCCGCTGACCTGGCAGCTGCCAGGGACCAGACGATTCCCGATGTCATCGCGGCAGGCTTGCGGGTCGTGTTCGCAGGCATCAACCCAGGCCTGTACTCCGCTGCCACCGGATTCCACTTCGCCCGGCCGGGGAACCGCTTCTGGCCTGCGCTGCACCGTTCCGGGTTCACCCCGCGCCTGCTCCGCCCGGACGAGCAGGAGCAGCTCATCGGCATGAGCCTCGGCATCACCAACATTGCTGCCCGGGCCACCGCGCGGGCCGCTGAGCTGAGCCCTGCCGAGCTTCGCGAGGGAGCCCGCGTGCTGAGCGCGAAGATCACGCGGCTGAGCCCGCAATGGCTCGCGGTCGTCGGCGTCACCGCGTACCGGACGGCGTTCGGCAGCCCGCAGGCGCTCGTCGGCCCGCAGGCCGGTGGGATCGGGGTGACCCGGCTGTGGGTACTGCCCAATCCGAGCGGGCTCAACGCCCATTGGAGCCCGGCCTCCCTGGCAGCGGAGTTCGCCCAGCTGCGTGAGGCGGTTGGCTGACCGCCCGGCACAGGTGCCAGACTGGAACCCATCAGCCGACAGACTGAACCCATCAGCCGAACTGGCTCAGCGGCAACGGACCCGCAGGGGGCGCCATGACTGTACGGCCGGACTTCGGGCCCGAGTACGGCGAGGACGAGCGGCGCTCGCAGGGCGTCCTGCCGGCGTCCCCGGATGATGTGGCGGAGCGCGAGGTCCAGGAGCACGCGGCCGAGGAGCGGGAAATCGAGTACCTCGAGCCGGAGGACAATGAGGCGCACGCGCCGGGCAAGGTCTGCGAGCGCTGCGGCGCGGTCATCACCGCGAGTCAGGACGCCCGCCGCCTGCCGGACGGCCAGTGGATACATGAGGTGTGCCCCCCTGACCTCAGCGGGCTGCGGCTGGGGGACGAGCCGGGGCAACCAGGCAGCGCCGGGCCAGCAGAGGGCGCCGGGCCAGCGGGCAGCTAGCCGGACCACCCCGCGGCGGCAAGCCGGTCCGGTGCGCCATGGTCAGCGGCGCTGCCAGATCGCCTCCTACCGGGCTGCCTGCGGGGGCCGGCGCGGTGCCTGGCCGGGCGGGGCCGGGAGGGGCGCCTGGCCGGGCGGGGGGCGGTCCACGGGATGCCCGTTAGGGGGGCGTTAAGGCTGCGAGGCGGGGCGTTAAGGGTGTGTGAAGATCCGCTGCGCCAGCCCCGATCGGCAGTGGACTGAACGGGATGGACGAGACAGGGCGGAGAACCGGGCTGGCGGCGTACTTCGCGCTGCCCGCAGGATTCACCGCGCTGCTCGTGGTGGGCGCGCTCGCCGCCGGACTGGGTGGCCGCTTGCCTGCCACCGTGGTGCTCATCCTCGCCGCGATCGTGGTTCTCGGTATCGCGCTCATCGCCGAGCCGCTGGTGGCGCCGGTGCTCGGCCTCATTGGCTGGCTGACCGTCGCCGGCTTCTCCCGGCCGCCCTATGCCCAACTGCGGATGACCGGCCCGGTCGCGGTGCACGCGGCCGTGACGATGGCCGGCTGCGTCCTGCTGGGTACCGGCGGCGGCCTGGTGGTGCGCCGGATGGCTGGGTCGTTCAGACTATGGATTGTGAACGTGCCCGGTGACCAGCAACCGGCCGGCCCGCCCCGGCCGCCAGCAGGGACCATGCGGCCCCCGGCCAGGCGGCCCCCGGCCAGGCGGCCCCGGGCCGTGCCGGCCGGGCACATGTGGGCGGGCATCCGGGGCAGGCGGCAGGCCGCCGGGGTGCTGCTGGCTGCCGGGCTGCCGCTGCTCACCGCGGCGCTGGTGGCGCTCCGCTCGCACCTCGACCTCGCCGATGACCTGCTGATCTACCTGGTGGCCGTGGTCGCGATCGCGATCGTCGGCGGTTTCTGGCCCGCGGTCCTCGCCGCGGTGACCGCCAGCCTGCTGCTGAACTGGTACTTCACCCGGCCGCTGCACACCCTGACCATGGCGGAACCGCGGAACATCCTGGCGCTGCTGCTGTTCGTCACGGTCGCTGTGACGGTCAGCAGCGTGGTGCATCTCGCGGCGCGCCGCCACGTGCAGGCGGCGCGCAGCGCGGACGAGGCCGCTTCGCTGCTGGAACTGGCCCAGACGGTGCTCGGCGGCGCCGATACCCCTACCGCGGTGCTCGACCACCTGACCAGCGCCTGGGGCGGCCGCGCCGAGTTGGCCGAGCAGGTCAGGCAGCAGTGGGTGAGCGTGGCGGTGAGCGGCAGCGCGCCAGAAGGAGCGGCAACCACCCGCGTGCCGGTGAGTGACACCGTGGTGCTGATCGTGGTCGGCCAGGATCAGCCGATCACGGCACGCCTGCTGGACGGGTTCGCGGCGCAGGTGGGCGCGGCCCTGGACCGGGACCGGCTGCGTACCCAGGCCGCCCAGGCAGAGGCGCTCGCCGAGGGCAACCGGATGCGCACCGCGCTGCTCGCGGCCGTCAGCCACGACCTGCGGACGCCGCTGGCCTCGATCAAGGCCAGCGTGAGCACGCTGCGGCAGACCGACGTGGAGTGGACCCCGGCCGACGAGGCGGCCCTGCTCGCGACGATCGAGGATGCGGCGGACCGGCTTGACGCGCTCATCGGCAACCTGCTCGACATGAGTCGGCTGGCCACCGGGTCGTTGCAGCCCTTCCTGCGGCCAACGTCGGTCGACGAGGTCGCGCCGGCCGCCCTGCTGTGGCTGGCTCCGGCCGCCGGCCTGCGGATGGCCGTGCCGGATGACCTGCCGTTGGTGCGCACCGACCCGGTGCTGCTGGAACGGGTACTGGCCAACCTTTTCTCCAACGCGCTGGCCCACTCGCCGGAGGGCAGGCCGCCTGTCATGCGCGCCTGCCAGGCCGGGGACACCGTGCTGCTGGAGGTGTGCGACCACGGCCCGGGCGTCCCGGACGGGTTCAAGCTGCGCATGTTCGAGCCGTTCGAGCGGCTCGACGAGCGCGCCTCAGGCACCGGTGTCGGCCTGGGCCTGGCGGTCGCCAAGGGCTTCCTCGAAGCCATGGGCGGCTCGATCCTGGCGGCCGACACCCCCGGCGGCGGGCTGACCATCCAGGTAAGCCTGCCGGCGGCGGCCGCGCCGGCCGCATCGACCACGCCCGCCGAGCAGTGACAGCCAAGCAGTGACCAGGGTCCTGGTTATCGACGATGAGGAACCGATCCTGCGCGCGCTGCGGATCAACCTCACCGCCCGCAAGTACGAGGTGAGCACCGCCGCCGACGCCGCGTCGGGCCTGGCCGCCATGGCCAGGGACCGGCCGGACGTGCTCATTCTCGATCTGGGACTGCCGGACATGGATGGCACCGAGGTGATCAGGGGGGTCCGCGGCTGGACATCCACCCCGATCATCGTGCTGTCCGCCTGGGGCCAGGAGAGCCAGAAGGTGGCCGCCCTCGACGCGGGCGCGGACGACTACGTCACCAAGCCGTTCGGGATGAATGAACTGCTCGCCAGGCTGCGCGCGGCCGTCCGGCGGGCGTCGCCAGCGCCTGACGAGCCGGTCCTGGTGACCCCGGACTTCACCGTGGATCTGGCGGCCAAGAGGGTGACCCGGGGTGCCGCGGACGTCCGGCTGACCCCGACCGAGTGGCAACTGCTGGAAATCCTGGTCCGCAACGAGAACCGCCTAGTGACCCAACGGCAGCTACTGCAGGAGGTCTGGGGCCCGCAATACGAGACCGAGGCCAACTACCTTCGCGTCTACCTGGCCCACCTGAGGCGCAAGCTGGAGCCCGACCCGTCCCGGCCGCGCTACCTGCTCACCGAGCCGGGCATGGGCTACCGCTTCCAGTGCTAGCTCGGCGCCCCCCCGGGCTAGCACGATTCGCTGGCGACGCGGGGCGCGCCGAAGGCGTGTCCCCTCCGAGCCAGCGACGCGCGGGGGGTCCGGGGGGTCGCCCCCCGGGCTAGCACGATTCGCTGGCGACGCGGGGCGCGCCGAAGGCGTGTCCCCTCCGAGCCAGCGACGCGCGGGGGGTCCGGGGGGTCGCCCCCCGGGCTAGCACAGCTACTCGGGGCTGGGCCGAAGCTGGTAGCTGGGGTTGTAGATGGTGCGCTCGTCCTTGATCTGGGCCATCCGGCCGTGCACCTCGATGCGGCGGCCGGGCCGGATCCCCGGGATGTCCCGGCGGCCCAGCCAGACCAGGGTGACGCTGCCGGTGCCGTCCCACAGGTCCGCCTCCATGGTGAGGCTGGTGCCCCGCGGGCGCAGGGTGACAGTGCGCAGGGTGCCTGTGACATCCACGAAATCGTGCGGCACGGTGTCGGCGATGGGCGTCGCTCCCTCCTCCCGGCACTCTGCCTGCAGGTCTGCCGCGTGCAGCGCCTCGGGGCCAGCGGTCAGCCGCTGCAGCGGCGGCAGCGCGTCGACGCCGCCGTCCGCCCAGGCTCCCGCCGGGTGCTGGTGCGTAGCGGAGTGCAACTGGTAGGGCACGCTGGCGACGACAACCCCGGGTTGCATCAGCAGCCGGGTCTTCAGCCGCAGCGCGCTCTGGTTGTGCAGCAACTGCTCCCACCAGTGCCCCAGCACGTACTCGGGCACATACACGGTGACGATGTCGCGCGGGCTCTCGCGGCGCAGCCGTTTCACGTAGTCCACGATGGGACGGGTGATCTCCCGGTAGGGCGAGGCGATCACGGTGAGCGGGACCGGCATGTTGCTGGTGTCCCATTCCTCCTTGAGCCGGAGCGTCTCCGCCTCGTCCACATCCACGGTCACGGCCTCGAGGTAGCTCGGGTGGGTTGCCTTCGCGTAGGACAGCGCGCGCAGGGTCGGCAGGTGCAGCTTGGACACCAGGACGATGGACCGGTTGCGGGCCGGCAGGGTGAGCCTGAGGTCGTCCGGCGGGGTCAGCTCCACTGCCACGTTGTGGTAGTGCCGCTGGATGCCGCGCATGGTCAGCCAGATGACCGGCATCGCCACCACGACGATCCACGCCCCGCTGGCGAACTTGCTGACCAGCACGATGACCAGGACGATGCCGGTGAAACAGGCACCCACCGAGTTGATCGCCCGGGTGCGGATCATGTGCCGGCGGGCTTTGCTGTCGGTGGTCGTGCGCAGCAGCCGGTTCCAGTGCCGGATCATGCCGGTCTGGCTGCACACGAACGACACGAAGACGCCGATGATGTAGAGCTGGATCAGCCGGGTGGGCGATGCCTGGAAGGCCACGATCAGCAGGATCGCGAATCCCGACAGCAGCAGGATGCCGTTGCTGAAGGCCAGCCGGTCGCCGCGGGTGTGCAGCTGGCGGGGCAGGTAGCCATCGCGGGACAGGATCGACGCCAGCACCGGGAAGCCGTTGAACGCGGTGTTCGCGGCGAGCACCAGGATGAGCGCCGTGACGAACTGCAGGATGAAGAACAGCGGCGAGGAGTCCCCGAACACCGCGCGTCCCACCTGGGCGATCACCGTGCGCTGGGCGGCGCCGCGGGGCATGCCGATCAGGTCCTGCGCGGGCGCGTAGTGCACGTGGCTGGCCAGCGCCAGCGCCGTGACACCGGCGAACATCGACACCGCGATCGCGCCGAGCATGGCCAGCGTGGTGGCCGCGTTCCTGCTCTTGGGCTTGCGGAAAGCGGGGACCCCGTTGCTGATCGCCTCCACGCCGGTGAGCGCGGTGCACCCGGAGGAGAACGCGCGCAGCAGCAGGAACACCAGAGCGACCCCGGTGTATTCGCGGGTGGTCTTGACCCGGTAGCCCGCGCTGTCCGACTGCAGCTGGTGGCCGAGCCCCAGCCTGGTGAAGCCCCAGACGATCAGCAGTGCGACTACCCCGATGAAGCAGTAGGTCGGTATCGCGAACGCCGTTCCGGACTCGCGGACGCCGCGCAGGTTCATCACCGCGATCGCCGCGACCACGATGACGGCGATGAGCGTGACGTGGGAGTCCAGCACCGGGAACGCCGAGGCCAGGTTGGCCACCCCGGCGGAGACCGACACGGCGACGGTCAGCGTGTAGTCGACCATCAGCGCGCTGGCCACCGCCATGCCCACCTGCGGGCCGAGGTTGGTGCTGGCCACCTCGTAGTCACCGCCGCCGGAGGGGTAGGCGTGCACGTTCTGCCGGTAGGACGCGACGACGACGAGCATCAGCACGCCGACCGCGAGCGCGATGTACGGGGTGTACCGGAAGAACGCGATCCCGCCCACCGACAGCACGATCAGGATTTCCTCGGTGGCGTAGGCGACCGAGGAGAGGGCGTCGCTGGCGAAGACCGGCAGCGCGATCCGCTTTGGGAGCAGCGTATGACCGAGGCGGTCGCTACGCATCGGCCTGCCGAGCAGCAGGCGCTTGACGACCCCGAACATCATGGCCACGACGGGCATGGTAAGCCGGCCCTGCGATGTGCGCTAGACCGCGGGCCGTCCTGGACCGACGCTGGTGCTCTCAGCCGCGGGCGCGGTCAGCCGCCGAAGGCGACATTCTGGCCGGTGATGTGCACCAGGACCCCCTGAGCCGAGACGCTGACGCTCTGCAGGGTCATGCCCATCGGCAGGGAGGGGAGGGGGATGGTGAAGTTGCCCAGCCCGCCCAGTGCCGAGATCGGGATCCCGCCCGCCGAGATGACCTTGACGTTGATCTTGTCGGTGCCCACCTTGGTCACCTGCGCGACCGCGCTGCCTGAGAAGAAGCCCAGGTCGGCGGTAAGTTTCGCCTCGCTGCTGTTGATCATGGCGATCTTCAGGCCCGGCACGTCGGACGCGCCGGCCAGGCTGGCGAAGGTGATCAGCCCGGTGCCGTTGATGCTGGACACGGTGCCGCTGCTGAAGCCCGAATTGAGCTTTATACCGCGCAGTGTCGCATTGATGTTGTCGATCGTGACCGGCCCCGTCTTCTCGTTGTTGGCCGTGATCTGGACATCGTTGAAGCGGCGGCCGGCGAGTTGGGTGAGGAACGGGAAGCCCTCGATCGTCACGTGTGGCTTGGTGGAGAACCCCTGCTTCTGGATCTGGGTGGCGAATTGATTGTCCGCGTAGGCCACCGCCACCCGGTCGGCGACCACGAAGAGGCCGAGCAGCACCACGAGTGCCACGAGGAAGATGAGCGGCCCCCTCCGGGACCGGCGGGACCTGCTGCGTGATCTGCCGCGACGGTCGTCGTCGTAGTAGCCGTACGATCCATCGTCGGCTCCGGGCTGCACCGGCAGGCGTTGCGTCGGGTACTCGCTCACAGGGGCCGCCAGGGTGCTCGTTGTCCCGGCCAGGTGCCGGGGCCGCGTTGCGCAAATGTTATGACATGGCTGCCAGTGCCGGGCAGCCCAATTGCCGGGCACTCCGCGGCGGTGGCCCGGTCGCGGCGATATCTGGCCTGGTCACGACAGATGCCGAGATAGCGGGTGATTCTGCTCAGCGAAGACCAGAGACATTTACGGCCTCCAATTCATGTGAGGCCGAATTGGTGACCAGCGCCGTCTGGCCGCTTGGCTCCACGGCGAACTCACGCGGCAGGGCATCAGTCCGGATCAGCCCGAGCAGGGCGGGCCGCCCGCTCAGGGCGGCAGCGGTGTCGATCACGCCGAGGCTCGGCGCGGCGCGCTTGCGCGCATGCATGCCTGAGTTGGCGACGAGTATCCGGCTGCCGCCGTACAGCGCGGTCAGCCCGATCGGTGCTTCCCCGACCTGGACCTTCGCAATGAGCGCCTGCCTGGGGTCGCTGCGCAGCCTGGCCGCGGAGAAGGCCAGCAGCGCGTTGCTGGCCCGGGCCGTGACCCACACGGTCGAGCCGCCGGACGTGGTGATCACCCGGCCGGGGTCGCATCCGGCTGAGGCGGTGGCCTGGATCGAGGAAGCCGGGTTGGCCTCAGCCCGCCGCACGTTGATGACGGTCAGGGCGCCCTGCTCGGCCCGCTGATTCTGCTTCTGGGTCGTCACGTACAGCCACTGGCCGTCTCGTGCTGCCGTGATGCCGATGGGGTTCACCCCGAGCCGCACGGTGCCGACGAAGCCGGAGTCGCGCAGTCCGCTGGTGAGCGCGGCCTGCAGGTTGAACACGGCCATCGTGCCGCTCTGCTGCAGGGTGACGAAGGCGAAGTGGCCGTCCGTGGAGATCGCCACTTCGACCGCGCCGGCGCCACCTGGGCTGGTGAGCGTGCCGAGGACGCTACCGGGGCGGCCGTGCTCAGCGCGGGCCACGTCGATCACGGCGGCCCCGCTGCCCAGCGCGGCCAGCAGGTAGTGCCCGTCCGGGGTGATCGCCTCGCCGTGGACCGTCCCGGGCAGCCCGATCTGCCGGACCGGCACGGGGACGAGCCCGGTGCCGGAGCGGAGCACCTCGATCGAGTGCCCCACGCCGGTCGACACGAAGGACCAGCGACCGTCGCCGGTGACCGCGACCGCGAAGGGCAGCCCGGCCAGCGTGACGAAGCCGGGATGGATACTGGCCAGCCGTGGCGCCGCCGCGGACGTGGTGACGCATCCTGGCGGGGACAGCGCTGCCGGTGTGCGCACCCGCATCGCGATGAACAGGACGCCGTCAGCCTCGCCTGCGGCGAAAACCGGGATGATGTTCGGGTGATCGACAGCGGCGGCGGCCCTCGACTCACGGATGAAGCGCTGCTGGAACTCCTCGTCCCGGGCCAGCGCCGGGTCGAGGATCTTGAGCGCGACCTGCCGGTCCAGTTGCAGGTCGTAAGCGCGGTAGACCACCGCCATGCCGCCGCGCCCGATCTGCTCATCGAGCCGGTACCCGGCGACCCGGGAGCCGCCCGGGAACGCGCCGGTCGGCCAGGGGGTCTCTTCGCTCACCGCGCCTCCAGCGCTCGCCTGCCCGATCGTTCACCCGATGCGCCCCTCCGGGGGCGCGCGCCTTGCATTCTGCTAGTTGCCGGGCGTGCTCGCTGAAAGATTCAGTTTCGGGCTTTCCGGGATAAGCGCGCGCCCGTGGTGCGGGCACCGTTCGTGAAACCCCCCGCGGGCCGGATACTAAACACATCCATTATATTACTGTGCCTTGAATCGACTTAGACTGGTCAAATGAACGAGCGCCTCGTCTCGCCGCCGGATGCCCCGGTGCTCGTGGTGAAGACCCAGGGATCCGACCAGACGCTGCACGCTGGCTCGCAGTACCGGGTTGGCCGCGATCCGCAGTCCGACATCGTTGTCAGCGACTCCCGGGTGTCGTGGCGGCACGCGGTGCTCCGGGTGGACCGGGATGCCTGGATCCTCGAGGATGCAGGCAGCACCAACGGGACCTTCCTCGGCGCGCGGCGGATCGGCAGGGTCGAGATCGCGGAGAACTGCGTCCTCCGGCTCGGCCACCCGGACGACGGCCCGGTCATGATGTGCGCAGTAGCCACGCCTGGTCGGCCTGCCCCCAGCACGGCGGTCAGCAGCGTGGACCGCCGGCCCACCTCCGTCATGCGCGCGCCGGCCCGGGTGCTGCGGATCGGCCGGGCGCCCGGCAATGACCTCGTGGTCCCCGACCTGAGCGTTTCCCGGGAGCATGCTGAACTGCGGAACATCGGTGGCGGACGGTACGAGATCGTCGATTTGGACAGCCATAACGGCACCTTCGTCAATGGCCGTCAGGTCACCAGGGCGACGGTCACCGAACAGGACCTGATCGGCATCGGCCGGGCCAGCTTCCGCCTTGTCGGCGATGAGCTCCGGGAATTCATCGACGAGGGCGATGTCTCGTTCGCCGCCCAGGACCTCACGGTGCGCCTGTCCAGTGGCAAGGTCCTGCTGGATCATGTCAGCTTCCCGATCGGCGAGCGCAACCTCGTCGCGATCATCGGCCCCAGCGGGGCAGGCAAGAGCACCCTGCTGGGCGCGCTGACCGGAATGCGGCCGGCCACCGAGGGCGCGGTGCTCTACGACAACCGCGATCTCTACACCCACTACCCGGAATTGCGGCACCGGATCGGCCTCGTTCCCCAGGACAACATCCTGCACACCCAGCTGTCCGCCCGCCGGGCGCTGCGCTACGCCGCTGAACTGAGGTTCCCTGGCGACACCTCCTCGGGCGAGCGGGACCGGCGGGTGGATGAGGTGATCGGCGAACTCGGCCTCAAGAAGCATGCCGGCACCCGCGCGGGATCCCTGTCCGGCGGCCAGCAGAAGCGGGTGAACGTCGCCCTGGAACTGCTGACCAAGCCCTCGCTGCTGTTCCTGGACGAGCCCACCTCGGGATTGGATCCCGGGCTGGACAAGTCCGTGATGGAGATGATGAGCGAGCTGGCCAAGGATGGCCGGACGGTGGTCGTCGTCACGCACAGCGTGGCCAACCTGGACATCTGCGACCGGCTGCTGGTGCTGGTGCCCGGTGGCCGGGTCGCCTTCTACGGGCCGCCCGCCGAAGGGCTGCGCTTCTTCCGCAAGCCGGGCTGGGCCGAGGTGTTCCAGGCGTTCGACAGCGAGCCGGACCGTGACTGGGCGGCTGAGTTCGCCAGGTCGCACTACCACGCCGAGTACGTGGCGAGCGGGCTGCCCGGCGGCCGGGCCCCGGCAGCAGCCCACAACCGCCAGCAGCCGCCGCCGCCCGCGCCGCGCAGCCGGAGCAGGCTCGCCCAGCTGTCCACCCTGTGCCGGCGTTACCTGGCGGTCATCGCCTCGGACAAGAGCTACCTGGGCGTCCTGACAGTGCTGCCGATCGCCCTTGGTGCCCTGGTCCGGGCGACTCCGGCCCCGCACGGCCTGGGCGGGGGACCGGACAGCAACGGTGATGCCGAGGCGCTGCTGCTGATCCTGGCCATCGCGGCCTGCTTCATCGGCGGGGCCAACTCGGTCCGGGAACTGGTCAAGGAACGCGCCATCTACGCCCGAGAACGGGCGGCCGGCCTGTCGGCCGGCGCCTACCTGTGGTCCAAGCTCATCGTGCTCGGGCTGATCAGCGCCGTACAGGCGGTAATCCTGGTGGCTATCGGGCTGGCCGGCCGCCCGATGCCAGCCCACGGGGTGGTGCTGAAGTCCTCCCCACTGGCTGAGCTGCTGGTGGCTATCGGGGTGCTGGCGATCGCCTCGATGGCGCTGGGTCTGCTTGTCTCGGCCTCGGTGAGTACCTCCGAGAAGACCATGCCGCTGCTGGTCCTGCTGTCGTTGGCGCAGGTGGTGCTCTCCGGCGGGGTGCTGCCGCTGAACGGGAAGACGGGCCTGAACCAGCTGTCCTACCTGGCGCCTTCGCGCTGGGGCTTCGGCGCCACGGCGGTCACCACCAACCTGGCCCGGATCGGGGGCCTGCCACCCGACCCGCTGTGGAAGCACACGGCGACCCAGTGGGAGATGGACGTGGGCCTCGAAGTGCTGCTCGGCGTGCTGTTCGCGGTCGTCGCCTGGCGGCTCCTGGTCCGGCTGAGCCCGGGCCGCAAGCGCCGCTGAGCAGGCGCGCCCGGGCGGCGCTGAGCGGGGGCCGGGACCCCGTGCAGAAACCCAGTGCGGCCAGGTCACGGCTATACGGCTTGGTACCGGGATGAAACGATCGTCAAGTGACGACACCTCAGCGGGCACCGCGGCCGCAGGCACCGGCCGCAGGCCGCGCGCCTGCCGCACCGCCTGCCGCGCCGGGGCTGGTGATCGAGGATCACCTGGCGCGCCGGATCCGCAGGCCCGTCGATCTGCTCCGATGCGCCGGCGCCTGCCTCGGGATCGCCCTGCTGGTAGCAGCGGGCCTGCTGGCCAGGGCAACCACGACCGGCGTGGACACCGATGTGGTGGGGGCGAGCCGCCGGCTGCCCGGTGATGTGCTGTCCACGCTCCGTGTCCTTGCCATCCTGGTCCTGGTGCTGCTCCCGGTGGCGCTTGCCATCCGGCAGCTTGCCCGCCGCCAGGCCCGGCGGCTCACCGAAGCGGTGGCCACCGGCGTGCTCACGGCCATCGCGGTCGGGCTCACCGGCGTCGTGCTGCGCACTGGCGTCGGCGACCAGCTTTACCACGCGATCGCCATGTCCCGGCCTGGTGCCAGCCACTTCGCCCTGCTGGACGGCTACCTGGCCGGCCTGGTGTCCTACACGACCATCATCGACCTGAGCGGCCGGCCACGCTGGCGGACAGCGCTGTGGCTGACCATCGGGGTCTATGCGATAGCGAGCCTGGCGGACCTGCGTACCACCGTGCTCTCCCTGCTCATCACGCTGCTGCTGGGCCGCGCGATCGGGCTCGGCGTGCGCTACGCCGCCGGGTCCATGTCGCAGCGGCCCTCCGCCGAGGCGATCGCGGCCGCCCTCAGCTCGGCTGGCCAGCGGGTCACCGAGCTACGGCGGGTCAGCCGGACCGGCGTTGAATCACGACGGTATGCCGCGGTCGCGGCAGCGGGAGGACAGCTCGACGTCACCGTGTTCGACCGGGACCAGCAGGCGGCGGGGGCGCTGTACCGGCTGTACCGCTCGCTGCGGCTGCGCGACCAGGTCTCCCGCCGGGCGCCGCTGTCCACCGACCGTGCGGTGGAGCGCAGGGCGCTGATGGCGTACGCGGTGGCGGACGCCGGGGTGCCGACGCCGCGGCTGCGCGCCGTGTTCCGGGCCGGCCCGGAAGCCATCGCGCTCGCCACCGACCAGCAGGCCGGGACAGCACTGGCCGAGCTCGCGGGGACGCTGACCGACGCGCAGCTGGGCTCGGTGTGGGACGCGGTGCTCCGGCTGCACGCGCACCGGGTCACCCACCGGGCGCTCACCGCGGACCGGATCCTCATCGACGGCGCTGGCCGGGTGGCACTGCTCGACCCGGGCAGCGGGGATGTCGCCGCCAGCGACCTGCAACTGCGCCTGGACCGGTCCCAGTTGCTGGCCGAGCTGGCCACGCTGGTCGGGCCGGACCGGGCCGCGAACGCGGCGCTGCGCAAAGTCGGCGCCGCCGAGCTGACGACCCTGCTGCCGCTCCTGCAGCCGGTGGTGCTCGCCCGCCCCACGAGGACCGCCATGCGCCGCGACAAGGACATCCTGCCCGCGCTCCGCAGCGTGCTCCGCGCCGCCGTCCCCGAGGACGGGACCGTGGCCGTGCCGGTCCAGCTGGAGCGCGTCCGGCTGCGCGGCCTGGTCACCCTGGTCGCCAGCATCCTGGCGGCCTACCTGCTGATCGGCCAGCTCGCGCGGGTGAACGTCACGGCGCTGCTGCGCTCGGCCGACCCGCGCTGGATGCTGGTCGCGCTCGGCCTGTCAGCGCTGACCTACCTCGGCGCCGCGTGGTCACTGCGCGGGTTCGTGGTGGAGCGGCTGAGCTTCACCCGCACGGTGCTGGCCCAGCTGGCGGGGTCCTTTGTCACGCTCGTGACGCCCGCCGCCGTGGGTGGCGCCGCGCTCAATATCCGCTACCTGCAGCGGCACAAGGTGCCCCCGGCGGTCGCGGCGGCCAGCGTCGGCGTCGCGCAGGTGGTGGCCTTCGTCCTGCATCTGCTGCTGCTGGTGGTGTTCGTGGCGATCACCGGCGCGCGGGAGCATGCGCTGCGGCCGCCTACCTGGGTCTACTTCGTGATAGCCGGGCTCGTCGCGCTGGCGCTCGGGGTGGTGGCGGTACCGCGCGGACGGCGACTGCTGCGCGCCCGGCTCGCGCCAGCGCTGGGCCAGGTGCTGCCCCGGCTGGTCGAGATGATGCAGCAGCCACGGAAACTGGCCGAGGGCATCGGCGGCGCGCTGCTGCTGACCGCCAGCTACATCCTCTGCCTGTCTGCCTGCGTGCTCGCCCTCGGCGGGTCTGTCCCGGTCACCAGCGCCGCCGTCGTGTACCTGACCGGAAGCGCCCTCGGCTCAGCGGTGCCCACGCCAGGCGGGCTCGGCGCCGTCGAGGCGGCGCTGGCTGCCGGGCTGACCGCCACCGGGATGGCTGCGGCCACGGCGGTCAGCGCGGTGCTGCTCTTCCGGATGCTCACCTTCTGGCTGCCGGTTCCGGCCGGCTGGGCCGCGTTCAGCTACCTGCGCCGGCGCCAGGCACTTTGACGCCGGGCGCTGCGCCGCCGGGTCCGCTGACATCCGGTCGCTGCCAACGGCACTGGAGCCGTTCGGCTGTCCGAATCGTGACCTTGGTCCCTCGTGCTGGTGGCTGTGGGCTGGCTCACTAGGGACATGTTCGCGAGCCATGAAGTCGTGCTGGACATGAGCTTTGCCGTGGCCCGGGCGCGGCTGTCGGCGCTGACCCACGAGGGCTGGCTGAGCAGCACCTCGGAGAAGGCCTACGCCGCTGGGCTGGCCGGCCTGATCCGGGTCGGGCCGTTCGGTGCCGTGCTCGGCGCCTCCAAGCTGGTCCGGGTCCGCCTGCTGGAACCAGTGCCCCGGGACGACGCCGTGGTGCTGCCGCTGCGCTGGGAAGCCACCGGCGCGATGGGGCGGTTGTTCCCGGTGCTGGACGCGAACCTGGTGCTCACGCCCGGCGACGACGACCGCGCCCGGCTGGCGCTGATGGGCGCCTACCGTCCGCCGCTGGGGGCCGTGGGGGCGACCCTGGACCGCATGCTGCTCAATCACGCGGCAACGGCGACCGTCCGGTCCTTGCTGACCAGCGTCGCGGATTCGCTCCTCGCGCCAGACAACTCGCCGGGTCTGGTGCTGGACGCCGAGGCGGGCGCTGTCCCGCAGACCATGGGGTGGGAGATCGAGCCGGAAACACCCGGCTGAGACCCTGGCTTACCAGAGCTTTACCATTCAATGGTTTTTTGTGCTCGGCTCGGTGGCGGCGGCGGCCGGCCCGGCCGCCGCAGCGCCCGCCGTACAGCATGCCGCTGTCACGCACGTGATCAGGCCGGCTGCGCACCTTGTCCGGCCCGCCGGTCACGGCACCAGGCCTTTAGTCGCCCGCGCCGGCCCGGCGAACGCGGCCGAGAGCACCAACTGGTCCGGCTACGCCGCCGCCGGCGGCTGCGGATCGAGGAGTCCTTCAGGTAGGAGTACTCGCTGCCCACGCTGAACTCCGACTTCCTGTACGTGAACCCCAGCGTGGGCTTCCTCACCACCGCGGCGCACCGGATGGCCCTGCTGGAGGCGGTCAACGTGAAGAACGTCTACCAGGAGGTGTTCACCGGTCGCGCCACGATCGCCAGCCAGGCCTACCCGGCGCACATGATGCCGCCCGGCGACGCCACCCAGAACATCCCCTACCGGCCTTCCGCGCTGGCCACCCTGGTGAAGTCGCTGCCCCCGGGGCAGCGCTCGGTCACCATCGGCTATGACTCGTCCTCGCCGGACAACCAGCTCGTGGCCAACCTGCTGTCGGCCGAGCTGGACGCGGACGGCCTCTCGGTCACCGTCCAGTCCTACCCGACCGCGCAGATCTACGGCTGGGCCCCGCCGGCCAAGACTGCCAAGGGCGCACCGGACGTGGTGCTCGACGGCGGATGGCCGGACGCCGCGCCGCCGTACATGTGGGCGCACATCAGCTTCGATCCCAATGGCGGCCTCAACTACCTGCACTGCTCGACCCCGGAGATCAGCAAGCTGCTCGGGCAGGGCCTGACCACCGGCAGCGCGGCCACCTTCTCCAAGATCGGCGAGCTGTCGGTGGCCACCGGATGCTGGGACAACCTGGTGAACCAGAACGATTTCATGGTCGCCCAGCCGTGGCTGAAGGGCGTCGCGGCGGCGCACGTCGTGACGTACCCCAACTCACTGAACCTCTACGCGCTGTCCGTAGGTTAGGGGGAGCCCGCACCCGCCGCCCCGCGGGCAGGCCGGAGCTGCCCTGCCCGCGGGCCCGTGCGTGAAGGAGACGTTCATGAGTGCCGGGGTTCGCCGCGTCCTGCTGCTCACGCTCGGCTGGGAGGACCTGCCCAGGTCCGTGTCGGTGGAGGGCGCGTCCGGGCAGGAACGGCTGCGTGAGCCGGTACCCGGCGTGCTCCTGCAGTGCGATGGCGGCTGGCTGCTGCTCGACACCGGGTTCAACACCGCGCTGATCACCGACCCGGCGCTGCGCGCCCGGTTCCACGGCCACCCGGCGGTCCAGCCGGTACTGCCCGGCCGGGGCGAGCCGCTGGCCGAGGCGCTGGACGCGGTGGGCGTGGACCCCGGGTCACCAGAGTTTCGTGGTGCGGATGGACCCGTCCGCTGGCGGCGGGGGATTCGTGCTCGCCTTCGATGCGGCCGACCTGACCGAGAACATCGACCGCGAGGTCGCGGTCGGCGGCCGGATCGATGCACCCCCCGAGGTGAGCGTTGCGCAGATCCGCAAGCTCAAGCGCATCGCCGCCGAACTCGGCTACCGGCTCGTTCCCGGCCACGATCCGGATGTCTGGCCCGCGCTCACCGCCGAACTGGCTGGATCGGCCCCCGCGCCGGGCGGCCGTTGAGCTGGCCGGTTCAGGGCCGGCCTGCGCCCAGGTAGGCGCGGAACATGGGGTGCGCCTGGAAGCGCTGGGCGGCCGCGAGGTTGAGCCGCCGCGCCTGGCGCGGCCCGAGAAACGTGCCGTCGGCCGGGCGGCGTGATCCGGCGGGACGATGACCCGCCGGTGGTTGGCGACCTCCCGCAAGCCCGGCAGGAGGTGATGGATCTCCTCGAGCTTGTAGAGCTTCTCCAGTTCCCGGGCTTTGATGCTGGCCTCGTACTTGCCTATCTTCAGCCCTTCCATCCGCTTCAGGTACGACAGCAGCGCGGACAGCTTGCTGGCGTGCGGGTTGGCGTGATTGTCCCGGATGTACTTGTAGATCTGGGCCGCCTCACCCTTCCTCAGGTGGACCTTCCGCTTCGAGACCTCCTTCATGATCAGCACGTAGATGAGGTACTTCCAGGCGACGGCGTAGGCGCCGAGTTTCGCCCAGGAACCGCTGTGCTCGGCGGCCATCGTCTGGCTCAGCAGCTCATACGAATAGTCTTCCGGGGACAGTTCGATCACGTAGCTGCCGGCGTCGCGCTCGCGCCTCGCCAGCACCTGGAATATCGCGCTCTTGCCGATACCGCGGTTGCCGACCACGATCCGCTTCGCGCCCGACCGGACCCGGTTGTAGGCCTCGGACTCGACGAAATACTCCTCCAGCCCGCGCTCGATGTCGCGTTCCGCGGAGGGGGCACCGAAGTCGATGGCGGCGGGATTGGCAACCCGGGGGGCTGGACGTGAAATGGTCATCACCTCGCTGGAGGCCGGAGGCCGGTGGCCGACGCCTGGGCCCGACGCCTATGCCCGGAGCATAAGCCGCCCCGCCTGGCCGGGAAAGCGCTGCACGTCGACCGTTGTCACGACCCGGTCGGCGGCAGGCCGCCGCCAAAGTGTGGTCGGAAACCGTCGTCATTGCAGCGGTTTGGGCCCACACTCCGGGACGGGACGTGCCGGGGCCACGGGGCGAGCGTGTGCCCTAACCGTCGTTATCGCGGCACGAGGGCTCGCGTGCAACGCCGAAGGCGCCCTTGACCTGGGTGTGAGGGGCAGAAGATCATGGAGGACCTTGTGAGGGAATGGCGAAGCTCGCGGGCGCTGTAAGAGGCCTTGGCTTTCTCAGCCCTTCTCCGGGTCTTCCTTGGACACGCGCGCGGCTGCGCCTTCAGCGACGAAGTAGCCGAGGCCGCGCACTGCGACGATCAGGCCCTCGTCTCGCAGCGTTTCGAGGGCGTGGCTGGCCGTGCGGTGCGAGACCTCGTACTGCTGCGCCAGGGACAGTATCGACGGCACGCGGCTGGTGAGCTGGCCGGTCCGGATCTGCTTCCGTAGCTCGGCGCTGAGCTGCTCATGCAGCGGCACCGGGACATCACGACTAACCACGTGGTCACAGTGGCACCCCCCGCTGCGCACGCCCAGTGAGGGGCTTACCCGTGTACACACGGGTGCACATCTAATTAAGCTTGCCCGCAACCGTCCGAGCTCACCAACACGCGGGGAGCCACCCCATGCTCGACGCATCAGCAGGCCCAGAGAGGGCCGCGACAGACCCGGTGGCCATGCTTAGGGCCATCTACCCGGCGATCAGCGAGTCAGAGGCTGAGATGGTCGTCGCCATCGAGCGCGACTACCCCCGCTGGCATGTTTTCCCGATGGTCGGCTACCCGCAGAATCACATCTGGTACGCCAGGCGCCGTGATAGCGACGTCGAACCCCTCCGCCGTCATGGCCTGGCAGAGATCCCACGTGGCATCGAGGACTGGGAGAAGGAGAACAACACTCCCAGGTGGCGGTTCGTGTGAGCCTAGGGATCGATGACCTGTCCCCGCTCCGATACGCCTGGGGCTCAGCGGGATCCAGGGATCCACCGGGGCGGTCGCGCTGTTGTCGATCCCGGAGCCGAGCCAGCCCCACTGGAATACGGCAACGATGACGCCATAGGACGCTCCCGTCGAGACCACGGTCAAGACGGCGCTGACCAGCGGTATAACGACCGATCGGAACGCCGCCATCAGGAGCAGGACGGACAGCGAGATGACGAATGCCACGACGAGAGCAAGGTGGCGGGAGATCACTGCGGCCGTGTCGATCGATGCGGCCGTCTCGCCGCCGACCAGTGCCCGGACACCCGTATGAGCCGTGGGAGGGCTTGCCGCTGCTCTTTCACAACGGCACCCCGGGTGGGCTGGTCGCGTTCCCGGCGATGGTCGACGCGGCTTCAGCACGTGGGCTGCGCACAGTGATGTACGCCCGGCCCGGCTACGGTGACTCGACGCCGCAGCCCGGCCGCCGGGTCGCCGACGCGGCGGCGGACGTGGCAGTGATCCTTGATGACCTCGGCGCCGATCGTTTCGTGACTATCGGCTGGTCCGGCGGCGGGCCGCACGCCCTCGCCTGTGCCGCCGGGTTGCCCGGGCGATGCCTGGCCGCTGCCTCGATGGCGGGCGTGGCACCCGCCCAGGCGCCTGGCCTGGACTGGGTGGCCGGGATGGGCCCGGAGAACGTGGCGGAATTCGGTGCTGCCGACCAGGGGGAAGCGGCGCTCTCCGCGTTCCTGGAGGCAGCCGCGGCAGAACTCGGCCAGGTCACCGGCCAGCAGGTGGCGGCAGAACTTGGTGGCCTGATCTCCGACGTGGACCGGGCCGTACTGACCTCGGAGTTCGCGGGCTATATGGCCGCGTCATTCCGGGCCGCCCTGCGCGGCGGGATCGCCGGGTGGCGGGATGACGACATCGCGTTCGTCAGCGACTGGGGATTCCCGGTGCGCGTTGCGTCCGCCACACCTGTCGCGATCTGGCAAGGCGACGAGGACCGGATGGTCCCGTTCGGTCATGGCCACTGGCTCGCGGCGCATGTTCCCGGGGCGCGGGCACACATGCGGCGCGGCGAGGGCCATCTGACCCTCGCCGCGCGAACGTTCAGCGCCGTCCTCGACGACCTCCTCGACCTGGCCGGGCAACCCCCGGTCAGCGCCGCGGCGGAACCGCCGTCGGACTGGGCGGCGCCGCCGTAGCGGGGCCGCTGTCGGGCTGGGCTGCGCGCCGCCGTAGCGGGGCCGCCATCGAGCAGAGCGGCGCCGCCGTCAGGCTGAAGCCCTGGGCTGCCGGCCAACCGCTGGCGCTGGCGCGTGGGTGCGGGTGCCCTGCCGCGACCCTGAGTGCCGGCGGCCAGGGACGGGGACCTGGGCCGCCGCGTGCTGGCGCGCAGTGGTCAGGCCGTCTGACACAGGGCGCTCTGCGGCTACCGCGGCGATATGCGCGCGCCGGGCCTTAGCCGCGAAGTGCGCCCGCGCCTCGCCGTAATCCGGGTGCGACTCGGGGCGCTTGAAGGTCAGCCAGAGCGGGATGCCGACAATGGCCAGGAACACCACGGTAATGAGGGGGACATTGAGCCAGGCAAGGCCGGTCATTGGCGCCTCCTTATACATTCTTCCGGCAGCGGCCCTGCCGGTCATAAGCATGATGATGCTGGTCGGCGCTCTCTGAATGGTCGGCGGGGCTTCTCAGCACCCTATGAATCTGGCCCGGGTCGTATGCGCGACCGCTAATGTTAATCGATTGCAGGACACTGACCAGGACATCCGTTGTCAATAGCCGAATCGGTCCCGCGGCTTAAGTGTGGGCGGGTCATGATCGTGGAATCATTCCGCTACAATCCGGAATCAATTCCGTGATCATGAATGGCCGCCGGCGCGGGCGCGGCCCGGAGGGCGCGGCCCGGAGGGCGCCGGGACGAGGCCCGGAGGCGGGCAGGTGCCGGGACGGGGGTCAGGGATGCAACGCCAGTCCTTTGCAGACCTTGTCCACGGCGTTGCGCGGGCCGTACACGGCGACTCCGGCAAGCCGCAGGTCATCGGCTGCGACAGCCCGGACCACCGCCCGGTTGTCGTCATCGTGCCCCGTCGCGAACATGTCCTCGGTGTAGATCGCCGTCGGCATGGCGCGGGTGACCGCGCGCTCCCGGACCGCGGCCAGGCCCCCGCCGTCACCGGCGTAGACGAGCACAGGCTGGCGGAACAACTCCAGGTAGCGATTGCCCGACCCGTCCTCGTACGGCTTTCCGATGGCCTCGCCGAATCCCGCGGCAACCCCGCTGGCCAGGAACGCTGTCACGTTCAGCTGCTGCCAGGCGGCCAGGTCCTCGCGAATCGCGATCGCGATCTTGGTCTCGAAACGCATGGGCCCAGCCTGCGCTCCCGGCGAGGATGCTGTCTTGAACGGTGGGGCGGGCCGACGGCGCGGGCCGGCGCACCATACTTGAGTGGTGACCGCCCATGCCGTGAGCGCCCACGCCACTGGCGACTGGTCGACGTACTGGCGCTCTCCCGATGAACCGCTGGAAGCGATGCACGCCCACTTCACCGAGCACGTGTATCACCGGCACAGCCATGACAGCTACTCCTTCGGCGTCACCGAGTCAGGTGCGCAGTCCTTCACCTGCCGCCACGGCGCGCACACCAGCGCTGCCGGGATGGTCATGGCCTTCAATCCTGACGACCCGCACGATGGCCACGCAGCGACCGGCCGCGGCTTCAGCTACCGGATGATCCACATCGGCCCTGCCCTGGTGACGGAGGTCCTGTCGGACATCAGCGGCCGCCCCGCCGGACGGCCACTGTTCGCCAGCCCGGTCCTGGAAGATCCCCGGCTCGCCGGTGCGTTGCGCAGCCTGCACATCGCGCTGACCGGGCAGGCGGATCCGCTGGAGCGAAGCGAGCGGCTCACCACGGCCCTCGCCGTGGCGGCCCGGTTCGCGGCGAGCCACCCGCTGAGCCCGGACCCGGCCGGGCTCAGCGGCCACGAGGTGACCCGCACCGCCCGGCGGGTCAGGGAGTTCCTCGACAGCAACTACTCCGCCCAGGTCACTGGCGCCGACCTGGCCGCGGCTGCCGGGCGCAGCCGCTATGCCGCCTATCGCGCTTTCCGCACGGTGCACGGGCTCGCCCCGAGTGAGTACCAGCGCCAGTTGCGGCTGCGTGCCGCCCGCCGGTGGCTGGCCCGGGGCGTGCCGCCGGCGCAGGCCGCGGCGGCAGCGGGATTCGCCGATCAGGCGCACCTCACCCGCTGGTTCCGCCGCTGCTACGGGATCACGCCGGCCGCTTTCCGCCGGGCGGCTACCTGACAGCCGGCTCATCGCGTGCCTCACGAGGTGCTCGGTTGCGCCAGGTTGTAGACGGTCCCGCCGCCAACGGTCTCCTTCGTGAAGTGCGCCGATACCCATGAGGTGATCTGCGGCGCGTCCGCTGAGCCGCCGCCGAAGGTATGGCCGTTCGCCGCGATGAAGTAATGGATCTCATGCGCGGCGGCCATTGCCTGGAACTCGGCCAGCGGCGCCCCCGCGTTCAGGTTTCGGCTACCCGCCCGACGGGGGCTGAGCGGTCTCAGCGGGCTGGGCCGGCCCGTTGGCGGCCTGCTGCGTTAATCCGTCGAGCTGGGGGAGGGTGATGGTGAAGCGGGTGTTTCCGGGTTTGCTGTCTACGCGTACGTTGCCGCCGTGGGCGGTGGTGACGGCGTCGACGATGGCGAGGCCGAGGCCGGTGCTGGTTGCCCCGCCTGGGGTGCGGGAGCGGGCGGAGTCGCCGCGGACGAAGCGTTCGAACAACGTTGGCTGCAGGTCGGGGGGGATGCCGGGGCCGTCGTCGGTCACGCTGAGCTCGATCGTGCCGGGTTCCATGCCCGCGGCCAGCGCGACGGTGACGGTGGTGCCCTTGGGGGTGTGCCTGGCGGCATTGCTCATCAGGTTGGCGAGGACCTGGTGCAGGCGGTGCTCGTCGCCGCGGACCATGACGGGCTCGCCGGGGAGTTCGAGGAGCCAGCGGTGGTCGCCGGCGGCGGCGCGGGCGTCGCTGGTGGCGTCGATGGCCAGCCGGGTCAGGTCGACGGGTTCGCGGGCGAGGGGGCGGCCGGCGTCGAGCTGGGCGAGCAGCAGGAGCTCGTCGACCAGGACGCTCATCCGGGAGGATTCGGATTCGACCCGGCGCAGGGCGTGCTCGATGTCGGCGGGGACGGGGCCGGGGTGGCGGAGGGCGAGTTCGGCGTAGCCGCGGATGGCGGCGAGCGGGGTGCGCAGCTCGTGGCTGGCGTCGGCGGCGAAGCGGCGCAGCCGTGCCTCGCTGGCGGCGCGGCGGGCCAGCGCGGATTCGACGTGGCCGAGCATCCGGTTGAACGCGGTGCCGACCTGGCCGACCTCGGTCCGCGGGTTGGCGCCGGGCACCCGGTCGGGCAGGGTCACCTCGCCGCTGGCCAGCGGCAGCTGGGTGACCCGGGTCGCGGTCGCCGCGACCCGCCGCAGCGGGCGCAACGACAGCCGCACGAACCCGGTCCCGATGATGCCGGTAAGCACCACGGCTGCCGAGAAGACGATGATCTCGGTCAGATAGACCTCTTGCAGCGTGTGCTCCATGGGGTCCAGCGGGAGCCCGGTGACCAGCGTGGACCCGTCCTTGGTCCGAGAGGCCAGGAGCTGGTAGGGCCCGAGCGAGGAGAACGAGACGCTGGCGGGCTTCGTGGTGGTCCGCAGCGCCACGAGCGCGGCCCGGTCGGCCTGGTTCAGGTGGCAGGCTCCGCCGGCGACCGCCGGGAAACGGACCGTGCTGTCGATGATCGCAGCACTGAAGGTCTGCTCGCCCTCCTGCTTCCCGCACGTCTGCGGGGCGCCGGGAAAGTTGTCGTTGTCGTGGTCCCCGTCGTTGGCTGGTTGTCCCTTCGGCGCGTTGTCGCCTTCGGGAACGGGTGTTTCGAGGCAGCTGCTGTATCGCTTGCTGGCCGCGCTGAGCTGCTGGTCGAGCTGGTGCATCAGGGCGCTGCTCAGCGCCAGGTACGTGGTCAGCCCTACTGCGGCACAAGCCACCGCCAGCAGGGTGAGCAGGCCGGCGATCAGCCGCCCGCGCAGCGTCCTGCGGCTCAGCCAGCGCCGGAATGGGCTCATCGGCCGCCGCCCCGGCTCAGCGTCGGCGTCGCTCATCGGGCTTGCCTCAGTTCGCTGGTTTCAGCACGTAGCCGACGCCCCGGACGGTGTGGATCAGCGGCTCGCGGTTGGCGTCGATCTTCTTGCGCAGGTAGCTGATGTAGAGCTCGACGACGTGGGCCTGCCCGCCGAAGTCGTAGTTCCAGACCCGGTCGAGGATCTGCGCCTTGGACAGTACCCGCCGCGGGTTGCGCATGAGGAAGCGCAGCAGCTCGAACTCGGTCGCGGTGAGGTCGATCAGGTCGTCGCCCCGGCGCACCTCGCGGGCGTCCTCGTCCATCGTCAGGTCGCCGACGACCAGCTGGGTCTCGCCGCGGGAGCGGGCGATTCCGGCCCGGCGGAGCAGCCCGCGCAGCCGGGCAAGCACCTCTTCCAGGCTGAACGGCTTGGTCACGTAGTCGTCGCCGCCGGCGGTGATCCCGGCGACCCGGTCGTCCACCGCGTCCTTGGCCGTCAGGAACAGCACGCACACGTGCGGGGACTCCTGCCGCACCCGGCGGAGCACCTCGAGGCCGTCGAAATCCGGCAGCATGATGTCCAGCACGACGGCATCGGGCCGGAACTCCCGTGCCGCCCGCACCGCGGACGCGCCATCGCCGGCGGTCATGATTTCCCAGCCCTCATAGCGCAGCACGCTGGCGAGCAACTCGGCCAGGCTGGGCTCATCATCGACGACCAGCACCCGGATGGGGCTGCCGTCGAGCCGCTTGATCGCTGCGGCCTGCCCGGTGGCGCGCGGCTGCGCTGCCTGCGTGTCACTCATCACTTTTCCAGTGTGTGCGCTGCGGTTAGGGGATCATTCTACGTTCCCTGTGAGTTCCCTCTCAGGACGCGCGCAGTAGCTTGAGGGCGAGCGCCGGGCAGTCCGTGACGGCGCGGCGAACGTGCCGGTCCAGGGACCGCGGCACCTGCTCACTGGCCACGATCGGGTAGCCCCACTCGTCCAGGGTGATGAGCTCGGGCAGGAGTTCCGCGCACAGGCCGTGGCCCGAGCACGCGGTGGGGTCGACGCGCAGTTGTTTCCTCATCTCAACTCCAGTCGGCGGCGTCCAGCGCCGTGTCCGCGGGAAGCGGCAGGAAGGGCCGCCTGGCCGGGTCCATGCACCGTCCGTACTGGTGAAGCCGGATCTCCTCGCGGAAGACATGCAGGGCGCTGCGGACGAAGCGGACGGTGCCATCGGGGTGATGGCAGGCGCCCCTGCCCTCCACGAGTCCTGCCCAGCGCATCATGTCGGCGACGGCCCGCGGATCCGGCTGGGGGCTGGCGACCTCATCCAGGGCGGCGGCGATCCGCGGCAGGCCGTTGAAACAGGGGCCGCACTGCCCGGCGGATTCCAGCGCGAGATAGCGCGCGACCCGCGCGGTCTCGGCGATGCCGCACCGGTTCGCGGGGAATGCCACCAGCACGCCGGCGCCCACGAAGGCGCCGGCCGGCTTCAGGTGGGCGTTGCTGAGGGTCAGCCGCGCCGCGTCCGCGGCAGCCAGCCACGCTCCGTGGTACCCGCCGCTCAGCACCGCCTGCGTGCCCTCGTCGAGGGTGAGCAGGTTGCGCAGCGGGGTGCCCAGTCCGGTCTCGGCGACGTCCCTCCCGCCGTCCGCCTGGTGCAGCGTGCACAGCATGCTTCCTGGCTCGTCGGCCGTGCCGACGGCCCGGAACCAGTGCGGCCCGTAGCGGGCGATGAGCGCCATGTGGGCCAGCGTCTCGACGTTGTGCACGAGGGTGGGGCGGCCGACCACGCCGCGCTCGAACACCCGCGGCGGCTTGAACCGCGGCATGGCGGGCTCACCGCTGACCCTGCTGGCCAGTGCGGATTCCTCGCCGGCCAGGAAGCGCGGTGGGGCGTCGATGATCTCCACCGGAGCGAGATCAATGCGGGCTCCGGCGCGTTCCGCGACAGCCGCCCGCAGTCGCTCCTGCAGCCGCGCGTTGCGGTGCACGTAAAGGCCGACCGCGTTGGACCCCACGGCCTCGGCGGCGAGCTGGAGCCCGTCCAGGACAAGATGCGGCGAGATCCACAGCAGCGACTTGTCCTTGTCACTGGCTGGCTCACCCTCGGCGCCGTTGCCGATGACAACAGGCCTCGTCGCCGCCTCGGCGACCGCTGTGAGCTTGCGGTGGACCGGGAAGGCGGCCCCGCCCCGGCCGGTGAGCTGAGCTGCTTTCAGCACCGGGATCAGCCGGCCCGGCTGCCCGAAGTAGGGCGGCGCCCCGTAGCGCGACATATGCGTCCGGAGGTCGACAGGCACGGCCCCGTGCGCTGGCAGCAGTCGCGGAAGCTCCGTGTCGCGGTCGCGTGGCCGCGAGTCCGCCGGCTGGGTCAGGCGCCGGGCAGGGTGCTGGGCGGGGTGCTGGGCGGGGTACGGCACGGTGGTGCCATATGTCATCGGATATCGGCTTTCGTGGGACGGTCGGCGGATGCTCTCCTCGACCCGCGCCGCGCCTCGGGGCCGGGGGCGCTGCGGGGTGACATCATCGCGAGGGTGACGGCGGCGCGCTCCTCGCGCGGTATCTCTCGCCCGGCGTGCGACACGCGCCACGCGAACGCGCCGGCCACGGCGAGGCAGCAGGCGATCGCCAGGTAGAGCAGCACGCCGTGGCGCAGGTCGGTGCTGCTGCTAACGCTGTGCAGAACGGCCGACGGCCATGCTGCGTAGGCGAGCCAGTGCAGCGCACGCCACAGCCGCCGGCTCATCCGCGCCCTGGCCAGGCTGGTCACGATCAGCGCGAGCACCACGTCCAGCGAGAACGCGCCCAGGCCGAGCGAGAGGGGTTGGTAAGCCGACGCGAACGGGATCACCACCGCGGCCACCCGGATGGTGACATAGGGATCGGCAATGGCGGTGACGACGTGGATCGCGACGAATGCCACGGCGAGCAGGGACAGGTTGCGGTGCAGCCCGGTGACTACGAAGCGGGGCAGCCCGGGCAACCGTCCTTGGCGGTTGACCAGGATGCCAAGCAGAACCACGCCGGTGAGCAACAGCAAGCTCACCACTCCGGTGGCCCTGCTCGCATACCAGAGCGCGGTGCTCTGGGTGATTCCGTTCATGTGTGTCCCTCTGGCTGGGCAACGCTCCCAGATGTCAGCATCCCTGATCGCGTGCAGCCCGGCCTATGGCATGCCTCTCAATTTCCTCTGAACCCTCTGGGCAGCCCGGACCCAGCCCTGATAGCGGGGGCAAACTCCCGCGTTCGGTATACATACGACCAGCGAACGTTGCCGTGTCCGGGCCGCTGGCCGGAGGCCGCCGGGCTGAGACCGCTGGCCCGGGACCGCTGGCCCGGGACCGCGCGGCGTCCCGTCCCCGGTGGAGGCCGCATGCCAGCACAGCCAGCAGGCCGGCGGCGTGTCATCGGCGGCATCCTGGTCGACGCCGGCCCGCTGCGCCGTCACCGGGATTTCCGCCGCCTGTGGGGCGGCCAGCTGGTTTCCCAGGTTGGCACCCAGCTCACCATCGTGGCCGTCTCCTACCAGACGTACCGGCTGACCGGATCAACGGCCATGGTCGGCCTGGTCAGCCTGGGCCAGCTGGTCCCGTTGCTGGCTGGATCGCTGGTCGGCGGCCCGCTGGTGGACGCCTGGGACCGCCGGCGGGTCATGCTGTTCACCCAGCTCATGCTCGCCATCGGGTGCGCCGGGCTGGCGGCTGATGCGATGCTCGGCCATCCGCTGCTGTGGCCGGTGTTCGCCTGCACCGCCGAAGCCGCTGCTTTCCAGGGCCTCGACTGGTCGGCCCGGCGCGCTTCGCTGCGCCGCCTTGTCCCGCTCGCGGAACTGCCCGCTGCGCTCTCCCTGCAGTCAGCGGCTTTTCAGATCACCTCGGTGGTCGGCCCGGCGGCAGCGGGACTGCTGATCGCCCATGCGGGTTTCGCCCTGGTCTACGGCCTGGACGTGGCCTCGTTCGGGGTGGCCTTCTGGACCGTGGCGCTGCTCCCGGCGCTGCCGCCGGAAGGCGGCGGCCAGCCGGTCACGCTCGCCTCGCTGGCCGGCGGGGTCAGGTACCTGCGCTCCAGCCAGCCGCTGGCCGGGGTGTTCGTGATCGACCTGGGAGCAATGGTGTTCGGGCTGCCCCGCGCGCTGTTCCCGGCGCTGGCGGCCACGGTTTACGGCGGCGGGGCCGCGACGGTCGGTTACCTCAACGCGGCGCCGGGTATCGGTGCGCTGGCCGGATCGGTGCTGACCGGCCGGGTGAGCCGGGTGCGGCGGGCCGGCCGCGCGGTGGTGATCTGCGTCGTGGTGTGGGGGGTCGCGATCACCGGGTTCGGCCTTGTGCCGGGGCTGCCGGCCGCCCTGGCGCTGCTCGCGCTGGCCGGGGCCGCCGATGTCATCTCCGCGGTGTTCCGCATGATGATCGTGCAGCATGCCACCCCGGACAGCATGCAGGGCCGGGTCAACAGCCTCATCTACGCGGGCCTCCAGGGCGGCCCGCGGCTGGGCGACGCGGAAGCCGGCGCGGCGGCGGCCATTGCCGGCCCGCAGGTCGCGGCCTGGTCCGGCGGGCTGCTCAGCGCGGTGACCGCGGTCGCGACCTGCTGGCTGCTGCCCGGGATCTGGCGCTATGACTGGGGTCGCGCCAGCATGCCGCTGGATGGCGGCCCCGCGGCGCGGGACCGACCCGGACCCGGTCGGCTGAGCCAGCCTGTCAGCAACGCCGCCTGCGCGGAGGACCCGGACCCGGTCGGCTGACCCAGGTTGTCCGTCAGCAACGCCGCCTGCGCGGACGGGTCAGACCCGGCCGGCTGAGCGGGGCGGTCGGCGGTCAGGAGCCGCCGGACACCGTCTGCGGCGGCGCCACGGTGGCGACCGGGGGGGCGGCCGGAGTCGGGCTGGAGGCGGCTGACGAACCGGCTGAGGATCCCGCTGACGAACTGCTGTGACTGGCGTGCTGCTTCGGGCTGGCGGGGGCGCTGGCGGGGGCGGACCCGGTGGTGGATCCGCTGCTGGCGGAAGGAGCCGGGCTGGGCGCGGTAGCCGTCCGTGCGCTCGCTGCGGCGTGTGTCGAACCAGGCAGGATGAAGGCGACAGCGCCGGCCGTGACCACGCCGGCAAGGCCCACGGTGGCCGTCGCGGTGCGCAGGTGGTCCTGGCTCCGCTGGCGGTGGGCCACGGCCGCGCGCACGTCTGGCCTGCGGTGGTTCATGACGCGTCCTCTCCCGGAATACCCGCTGGGTAATTTGCCCGCAGCAGAATGATCGCTATGTAATGAAAGGGCAAAAAAACGCTAGTGCCTGAATTAAGGCTGGCTATTCGGCGCTGAACTAGCAGATTACTTCTGGACTGGCTTATCGGTGGTTATCAGGTCTCTCCCGGCCATCCGCTCACCGTCCGCACATTACCCGCTGCGTCGACCAGCCGTGCGGGCAAGCCCAGATTTGATAGCCAATCGGGCGCCTCCCGGCCCCGGATGATGGCGGCCGTGCTGGCCGTGTTCGCGTCCACGCACGTCGCTGCCGCGACCGATACGGTGCGCCAGTAGACCGGGGCGGGCAGCCCGGTCCGCGGGTCCAGGATGTGATGCAGCACATCCCCGCCGCGCCGCCAGCGCCGGGCCGTCGTGCTCGACGTGGCCAGCCCGCCCCCGTGGATGGCCACCACGGCCGAGGGGCCGCGCGGCGGGTCCTCCGGGCGCCCGGTCACGTCCTGCACCCGGATCCGCCACCCGCCCGCCGGCGGCTCTCCCGCCACCGAAATGTCCCCGCCCAGGCCCACGAGCACGCCACAGCCCAGTGCCCCGGCCAGCCTCGCGGCGGAGCGGTCAGCGGCCCACGCCTTCGCCGTGGCGCCGAGATCCAGATGCACCCCGTCCGGAAGAGTCAGCGACCTGGACTGCTCATCGAACTCCACCTGCCGCCAGCCGGGAACCGCCCGCACGCTCAGCTTGACCGGCGGCCCTGCCGCAGGCACCAGCGCGAAGTCGCGGTCGTAGCCGATAGCCGACATCGCGTCGCCGACCGTGGGGTCCACGTCCCCGTCCGTGAGTCGCGCCGCGCGCAGCGCGACGGCGATGGCCTCCGCGAGCAGAGCGCTCACCTGGACCGGGCCTGGCTGGCTCCGCGGGGCGTCCAGCTTCATCAGCTCGGAGTCCGGCCGGAACCTGCTACATGCCGCGTCCACCGCGGCGAGGTCAGCCTCGAGCAGGCGGCGGCCCTCCGCCAGCCGCCCCGGATCGGTGACCAGCAGCCAGACCTGGGTGCCCAGGGCCGTCCAGTCCGCTGACGCCGGGTCCGCCGCGCGGCTCGCGGCCTCAGCGGGGCACATCAGCGGCGGTGTGGCACATCATGAGCCTCCCGAAGTGACAGCGCCTGACCCGGAACTGGCGGCCGGCGCGGAGGATGACCCGAGCGAGCCCGAACTCGAGCTTGCGGCCGAGCCGGTCGTCCCGGAGTCGTCCGAGCCCTCGCCCGATGCCGAGCTGCCCGGTGCCGGGCTGCCCGGTGCCGGGCTGCCCGGTGCCGGGCTGCCCGGTGCCGGGCTGCCCGGTGCCGGGCTGCCCGATGCCGGGCCAGCGGACGTCCCGGACGATGTTCCGGCCGCGCTGCTGGAGCTGGTATGCGTGGAGCCGGGCAGGTTGAAAGCAACGGCACCCGCCACGGCCACGCCCAGGATACCGGCGCCGACGGTGACCGCACGGAGCCTCTGCCGCGCGCGTTCGCGGTCTACCACGGCCGACACGGCGCGCGGGTCCCTGCTGTCCATCGGAACTCCTCCTCGGCACGTGACGTCATGCCTCTCGCCAGTAACACAACGAGTTTCGCCCGCGGTGATCTGCCCGGGCTCGGCGCAGCCTCTCGCGCCGCTCTGAGTTTCCGGGCCGCGTTCGCGGGCCGCCGCCCTCCGTGCCGCAACGCCCGCCGGGCACCCGTGGCCGCGGGCCTTTGGTCCTGCGCAAAGGAGCCGGACGGCTCTCCCGGCTTGCGCGGCGCGACCGCACCCTGGGCATCAACCAGGCAGGGGGACATTATGTCCAATATCACGCTCGGCGCGAGCGGCCCTCCGCGAAGTGGCACGCACACCAGCGAGCACAGTAGCGCGCGCACCAGCGGGCACAATGGCGCGCGCACCAGCGGGCACAATGGCGCCCACCTCACCGACGACCAGCTTGGCTTCCTGGTCGCGGCCGCGGGGCGGGCGCCATCCGTGCACAACACGCAGCCCTGGCGATTCGCCCCGCTCGGAGCAAGCCTGGAACTACACGCCGACCGGGCCCGCCGGCTCAGGGCGGTCGACCCGGCTGGCCGCGAGCTGCTGATCAGCTGCGGAGCCGCGCTGTTCGGACTGCGACTGGCAGTGCGGCAGCTGGGTCACCTGCCAGTCGTGGAGTTGCTTCCCGATCCTGCGCGGCCCGACCTGCTCGCCCGGGTTCAGCTTGGCCGCCAGGTCACGCTCGGTCCCGGTGAGTGGGAGATGCACGCGGCGGCGCCGCACCGCCATACGCACCGTGGGCCGTTCAGCGCGGAACCGCTTCCAGCCGGGCTGCTCGCCGCCTTGCAGCACGACGCGGTAGCCGAGGGAGCGACACTGGTGCTGCTCGACCAGCAGTTGCGCTACCGGCTGCGCAGCCTGGCGGCAGCGGCGGCGCGGTGGCAGCGCCGGGACCCCCTGGTCCGGGCGGAACTCAGGCGCTGGACGCGCCAGGAGGGCAGCACCGCCCGCGACGGTGTCCCGGCCTACGCCTACCCGGCGGTGCCCGCTGCCCAGGACGGGATCAGCGCCGGCCCGGAGCGGGCGCTGCCGCTGCGCGACTTCGACCTCGGCCGGGGTGCCGGACTGCTCGAGGTGGGCGGCTCGCCGCCCGCCGCGACCGCCGTCCTGGTCACCACGGGGGACACGCCAACTGACTGGCTGCGCGCCGGGCAGGCCCTGAACCGGATGCTGATTCACGCCGCGAGCAAGTGGGTGTTCGCGACCCTGAACAGCCAGCCCATGGAGTCCACGGCGCTGCGTGCCCTGGTCCGTTCCCGGCTCTTCCTGCCCGGTGCGCCGCAGATACTGCTGGAACTCGGCCGTGCCCATACCGCCCCGGCGACCGCCCGCCGCCCGGTCGACGAGCTGATCAGCACGCGCACCCCGTGATAGCGGTCAGCTGGGTTCAGATACGGCCCCTGTTGACCACGATCATGGATCCTGGCAACGCCTAGCTGGTGCCGAGCACCCGGGCCAGCTTGGAGGGGGACCGGGACGGCGTCGCGCCTGCCGCCTTCAGCCGGCCGGCTGTCGCTTCCAGCAGTTCACGGGTGCCGGAGACCAGCTCGACCTCGACCTCGCGCCAGGCATCCGCCTGCCGCCAGCGGTCCGGCTCCGCCGGATCCGGCCGCGACCCGGTCACCCGGTCGTCGGCGACCTCCGCGAGGACCTGGCCGGACTGGTCGACCAGGCGCCGCACGGTGCGGTGCGTCTCCAGCCGGGCGACCGGACGCAGCGGTTCGCCCTTGGTCCACTGGGCCACCTCCGCGACGATCCGCGCCGGGACGGCCTCGTCCGGCGGGCACAGCGGGAAGTGCACCTCGCGGCGGGTGTCGGCGCTGACCGGAAGCTTGATGTGCCAGCCCGCGTCAGTGCCGCCGGTCCGGCGGCGCAGCGTGATCCGGGCTGCGGCCAGGCGCAGGTCCCCGGTGTCGAAATAGGTGGCTGCCAGCTGCTGGATGTCAGGCGGCGCCATGCTGGTGCCGGATCCGGCCAGGTCCGGCAGGACGAAGCCGGAGCCCACGTCGAACTTCTGCTCGGTCTCGATCAGCTCCTGCTCGCCACTGGCCATGACCTGAGGTTACGGGGGCCGGGAGCACCGGGGCGGGCCGGGCCGAATTCTCCCCTCTGACGGCAAACGCGTACCAGGCGATACGGCCGGCTGGCGTGTTTGCGCGGTGCGCATGCGATCACAATGCCAAACTTCTAGATGACGCTCCGTGTTCGTGGCCACGGCGACCGGGGCGGGGTCGAGTTGCGGGGACGGGGGAGTCCGATGGGTCTCATCACGGATGTCGGTGGTGCTGCTGAGGGTTATGAGGCGGTGAGCCTCCCGGTACCGCTGGAAGAACCGCCGGGAACGCATGGCCTGGACGGGTCTGTGCTGCGCCGCCGCAGTGCCCGGCCCACCAAGCGGGCGGTGATCTACCTGCACTGCATGAACGACCCGTTCGTGCCAGCCGACCTGGCCAGCTGGTACACCGACCGGGGCTTCCATTTCTACGTGGCCGACCTGCGCCGGCTGGGCGATCCCGGCCGTCCGGCCCCCGACAGCCGCGCCGAGGAACTCGCCGAGTACTTCGAGTGGCTGGACGCCGCGGCCCGGCACGTCAGGGAAGCCGACCGCATCGAGACGGTGGTGCTCTGCGCGCACGCCACCGGGGCGCTGATCGCGGCGCTGTGGTGCCATGCCAGGCGGGGCAGCCAGCCAGCGGATGCGCTGATCCTGGCCAGCCCGTCCTTCGGCTCCGGGTCGTGGCTGGTCCGCGCCGTGGCGGGCAGCCGGGTTGCCGCGCCGGCCCTCCGGCGACCGCCCCTGCTCACAGTGGTCCGGCGGCGGGTCCGGCGCGGCCTGGACATCAGCTGCCCGGTCCTGGTGCTGTGCCCGTCGGCGGACTGGGATGCCCCGGGCGGGACGGGCGGCCTGCTCACGCTGCCGGTCGTCGCGGGCGGCAAGGCAACGATGCGCCTCGGCCCGCACGTGACCTGGCTCAAGCTGGACGGCGGCCAGCCGGGTCAGCCGCTGCCCGGTGGCGCGGCCGGCAAGCGCGTCTTCGATGAGCTCGGCCGCTGGCTGAGCGCCTACCTCTCCGGCCAGATCCGCGACCAGTTGCTCTAATCCAGCGCGGTCACGGTCGTGCCGTGCCTCCGCAGTGCGCCAGCCAGGTTTGTGGCCGGAAAGTGTCGTTCCAGCAGCACTTTTCGTCCGCGAACCGGGGTGCGGCCGGCACCATGGCTTCGCGCGCCGCAGTTCGCGGGCGATCCGGGCTGTTCCGGCGGCATTTCCGCCCGCGAACTGGGCCTGCGTGGCGTGATGTTGACTTAGGGGACACCCGGGTGTCCCCTAAGTCAACATCAACAATCCTGGAGCTTCCGGGTCCCGCCACCTGAGTACCATTCGCCACATGAACACCAGCGGCCCCGTGCCGCACGCGAGGGCAGAGTCATTTCGATGACACATACTGACCGTGCCGCCCCAGCAGCGCTTACCGTCCACAAACCGGGGCGTGCGGAGTATCTCAGCGCTCGCGGCGTGGTCTGCGGGCCGTCGCTTGGCTGGCGGCGTCGCTTAGCTGACCGTCACCGTGATGCTGGGGTAGCCGGTGGCGCCGTTGGGCTCGGGGGAAGCCTGCGCCGGGGTCTGGGTGTAGCCGGTCGCGTCGGTGGCACGCGCTTCGATGGTGTGGGTGCCGCGCGTCGCGTCCCAGTCCCACACCCACTGCCGCCAGGTGTCGATGCCCGGGACAGCCGCGAGGCGTGCCTCCTGCCAGGGGCCGCGGTCCACCCGCACGTGCACCGCGTCGATTCCCTTGTGCTGTGCCCAGGCCACGCCCGCCACCGGGGTCCTGCCAGCGGAGACGGGGCCGCCGGGCACGTCGATGCGTGACTCCGTCTTGATCGGCGCCTGCTGCGACCAGCCGCGCTGTGCCCAGTAGCCGGATTCCGCGGCGAAGGTGGTCACCTTGATGTCGGTCACCCACTTGGTCGCGGACACGTAGCCGTACAGGCCGGGGACCACCATGCGCGCCGGGAAGCCGTGCGCGACAGGCAGCGCGGTGCCGTTCATGGCCACTGCCAGCAGGGCGTCCCGCCCGTCCAGGACCGTCGCGATCGGAGTGCCCGAGGTGTAGCCGTCAGTGGAGGTGCACAGCAACTGGTCCGCCCCGGCCCGCACCCGGGCGGTGCGCAGCAGGCTGGCCAGGCTCGTGCCGAGCCACCGGGCGTTGCCGATGTACGGACCCGCGACCGGGTTGGACACGCAGGTGAGCGTGATGTAGTCCTCGATCAGTGGGCGCCGGAGCAACTCGGCGAAGCTGATGTTGATCTCGCGTTCCACCATGCCGTGAATGCGCAACTGCCAGCTCTGCGGCGCGACCTGGGGCAGGATCAGCGCGGTGTCCACCCGGTAGAACGAGCCGTTGGGCGTGATGAACGGGCTCAGGCCCTTGATGTCGAGATCCACGCCGGCCGGCAGCGGCGGCGCCGGGTGCGCGGGCCGCGGCAGGCGCACGCTGGCCCGGGCCGCGGACACGTTGGATCGCTCGGCGAGTCCCCGCCCGGCCAGAGCGGCGATGCCGCCCGCGGCGAGCGTGACCGTGCCAGCCGCCAGGAACCTCCGCCGCCCCGGCAGCCCGTCGCCGCTCCGGAAACGGGACGACGTGGCACCATTGCGGGCCGGATCGCCCGGTGCGGGGCCGGCCGGCACCCAATCCGCTACGCCGGGGTGGTCCGCCTCAGCGTCATCCGGGGCAGCGTCAGCCAGGGCCGGGGCAGCGTCAGCCAGGGCCGGGTCAGCCAGGGCCGGGTCAGCAGGCACGGTAAACGCTGGCCCGCGGGCAGCCGCCCGGGCCGGCACTGGCTGCGGCGCCGCGGCCGATCCGGCGCTGGCCCGGGATGGCCCCGGGCCAGCTGGCTGCGCCCGGGAGGGCAACCCGCCACCGGCCCGGACCAGGAGATACAGCGCGTAGGCACCGGCCGCCGCGCCGATCAGGGTGGGCAGCGCGTCCACTGCCGACGCGCCCGGCCGGCTCAGGGCAGCGGCGAGGCCGATGACCGCGAAGAGGCCGAGCCCCGCGAAGCCATAACCGAGCCGCCGCATGGCGGCCACGCCGATGCCCGCGGAGAGCGCCGCGAGCACTACCAGGATGCCTATGACCAGGGCAGACTTGTCGTGTGACCCGAACGTCGAGATGGCAAGATTCTTCACGGCGGGCGGGGTATGGTCGATGGCCAGGCTGCCGACGGCAGCCACCGGCGACCCCTGTGGCCGGCCGATCCCGGCAACGAGCTGGCCGACTCCGAGTGCGACCCAGGCGGTAAGCAGGCCGGCCAGCACGCCACGGCCGGTCCGGCGTGAGCCGGAACCGGTCCGGCGTGAGTCAGGAAGAGCTTTCACAGGCACTATTCGTAGCCTACGGCGATCTGCCAACGGTCCTGGTGCTCGCCCTGCCTTCGTGACCCGGGGCCGCTGGGCGCGGGTGCCGCGGGATGCGGCCGGTGGCGGGTGCCACAAGAGGGTGCCCGTGGCAGGTGCCACGATCTGCTGCCATGGCGGGTGCTACCGGTTGTTTCCGCTCGCGTCGGCGGCAGGCTAACGTGGGGCCCCGTGAAAGCATCTCCCGAGGCGCAGCAGCGGCTGCTCGAGTTGGCTGATATCGATGCCGAGCTGAGCCGGCTGGATCATCGCAAACGCAGTCTTCCCGAGATCGCCGAAGCCGACCAGATCGAGGCGCGGGACCGCGAGTTGCGCGACGAGATCGCCACCCGCCAGGCCCAGGAGAAGGATCTCGCCCGGGAGCAGGGCAAGGCAGAGGCCGACGTCGATCAGGTCCGCAACAGGGTGGACCGGGACCGCGCGCGGCTCGACGCCGGGCAGGTCTCCTCGGCTCGTGAGCTGGAAAACCTGCAGTCGGAGATCGTCTCGCTGACGCGCAGGCAGTCCGACCTCGAAGAGATCGTGCTGGACGTGATGGAACGCCGGGAGGCGGCCCAGAGCCGGGCGGATTCGCTGGCTGCCGAGCGGTCCACGCTGGCCGGCCAAAGGGATACTGTGGTCGCCCGGCGGGACGCCGCTCTCGGTGAGATCGCGGAGGAGGCCGGGAAGGCGCAGGACACCCGGGCCGGCGTCGCCGCCGGGGAGCCTGCCGACCTGCTGGCGCTGTATGAGAAGCTGCGCGCCCAGCATGGGGGTGTGGGCGCGGCGGCGTTGCGCGGCGGCCGCTGCCAGGGCTGCCATCTCTCCCTCAACACCGTGGACCTGAACCGCATCCGGGCGGCGGCGCCCGATGAGGTGCTCCGTTGCGAGGAGTGCCGCAGGATCCTGGTCCGGACCCCCGAGTCCGGTCTGTGACGGGCACCTCATCATGCGTGTCAGGTCTACAGTGCCGCGCAAGCTCGTTGTGGAAGCTGATGGGGGCTCGCGGGGCAACCCAGGGAGAGCCGGGTACGGCGCGGTAGTGCGCGATGCCCAGTCCGGGGCGGTGCTCGCCGAGGTCTTCGAGAGCATCGGCTGGGCCACCAACAACGTTGCGGAGTACTCGGGACTGGTCGCGGGCCTGAAGGCAGCCGGGGAGCTGGCGCCGGGGGCCGACGTCGATGTCCGGATGGACTCCAAGCTGGTGGTCGAGCAGATGTCCGGGCGCTGGCAGATCAGGCATCCGGACCTGCGTCCGCTGGCGGCGGCGGCCCGCGAGGCGTCCCGCCGCCTGGGCGACGTCTCGTATGAGTGGGTGCCGCGGGCGCAGAACACCCATGCCGACCGGCTGGCGAACAAGGCCATGGACGGGGCGGGGAAGGGGCGCGGCGGCGGGTCACAGCCGGGCCGCGGCCTGCCGTCGGCTGGCGGGTCCGCCCCTGAGGCGCAGGGCCCGTCCCCCCTGCCGCAGCCGGGCCCTGGCTGGACCGCGGCGCACACCGAGCCGGTGACCACAGTGCTGCTGCGGCACGGCGAGACCCCCCTGTCGGCGGAGCGCAGGTTCGCGGGCCGGGGGGATATCCCGCTTACCGAAACCGGGAAGCTCCAGGCGAAGGCGGCTGCGCAGCGCCTGGCGGCGCGCGGCGGCATCCAGCTGATCGTGACGTCCCCGTTGCAGCGCGCCAGGCTGACCGCGGAGGAGGTGGCCGCGGCGACCGGTGCCCCGGTGGAGATCGAGGAAGCCTTCATCGAGACCGACTTCGGGGAGTGGGAAGGGCTCACTTACGCGGAGGCGATGCAGCGCTGGCCGGCCGAGCTGGCTGCCTGGATGAAGGACACCGGCCTCGCGCCGCCGGGTGGCGAGAGCTTCGCGGCGACCAGCCGCCGGGTGCTGGCCGGGCTGGACCGGTTGCTGGCCGGGCGGGAGCCGGGGACGGTCGTCGTGGTCAGCCACGTCTCCCCGATGAAGATCGTGCTCCGGCACGCCCTGCTCGCCCCGCCGCCGGCGCTGCGCCGGATGCACCTCGACGTGGCCTGCCTGTGCGAGGTCGACTGGTATGCGGACGGGCCCGTGGTGGTGCGCTCGCTCAACGACACCGCGCATCTGCACGTCCGCGAATGAGCTGCTGGCCCTTATGCTGAGAACGGCGGGCGAGCTGGCCGGGCGGCCGCGCCGGGACTATGGACTGCATAGCCCCGGTGAGGAAGGTCCGGGCTCCGCAGGGCAGGGTGGTCGGTAACGCCGACCCGGGGCGACCCGCGGGAAAGTGCCACAGAAAGCAGACCGCCCCGGACCAGGGCTCACGTCCTGGCCTGGGGTAAGGGTGAAACGGTGGTGTAAGAGACCACCAGCGCCGCAGGTGACTGCGGCGGCTTGGCAAACCCCGCCCGGAGCAAGGTCAGAAGGGCTCCTTTGCGGCGTTCGCGTCGCTGGGGGGCCTGCGCGAGCGGTTGAGGGCGGCCCGCCCGATGCTCGTGGGTAGACCGCATGAGGCTGCCGGTAACGGCAGTCCTAGATGGATGGCCGTCGGCCCGCGGTAACGCGGGTGCACAGAACCCGGCCTACAGGCCAGCTCGCCCGCCGCCTACCTGGGGAAATGTCTGTACGGCCGGCTCGCCAAGCTCCGGGCTGGTGTGCCGCTGGTGCACACCGGGTAGGGCGGTGGTGCCATGTCCGTCCCTCCCCGGGGATCGGCGGCCGCGACGTAACCCATCTTCCCGCGGCTCTGTGCGGGAACTGTGCGGCGAGACCGCTGGGCTGGCAAATATCCGCGTGTCTTACGTCCGCGGCCACAGGGGGTCACCATGGGGATGAATGCCGTGGGAGGAATGCGGCCGCAAGGCCGCGGGCCGCGCCGGAGTACCCGGGCGCTGGCGGCGGCACTGCTCATCATCGCCGGAGGCCTGCTGGTCGGCTGCCGCCCCCGGGTGGTTGCGACCAGGCCGCCCTCCGGCAGCACCGGCTACACGCGGTTCGTCGACAACAACCAGGGCCCGGGTGACGTCTTCATGCGATACCCGCTGGGACGGATCGGCCTGTGGTCGACGCCCGAGGGTGAGATAGCCGACAGCGTCACCAGAGGACTGCAGCTGTACCCCACCGTCGACCAGGTGGTCGACAAGGGCACCGCGGACTGGCGTGCATCGGTCGGCGCGAGCCCGTCGCAGACCAACATCACCTACAGCACCAGCGTGGCCGCCAAGGGCTCGACCGTAGCGCTCACGGTCACCCCCGACGTCTCCGTCTACCGGTACCACTTCAGCAACGCCACCTCCTATGAGGCGGTGGACCTGCTCATCCAAGAGGTGGAGAACTCGGACGTGATCTGGTCGAGCAGCAAGTTCGTCTACGTCGACAGCCAGACGGCCGAGGTGACCCTGAGCAACGGCGGAAGCCAGCAGTGCTACTTCTACGTCAGGTTCAGCACTCCGGCCGCCAGCCACGGCACATTCACGAGCCGCGGCGTGACAGGCGGTGCAACCAGCATCACCGGCGACAACATCGGGGGGTACCTCAGGTTTGCTCCCCGGACGCCGGTCACCGTCGCGGTCGCCCTCTCGATGACGAGCATGTCCAGGGCACAGCGGAACTTCACGAACGAGTTCCCCACCTTCGACTTCGCCAGGGCGGTGCAGGCCCTCAACAACGCATGGAACGCGAAGCTCGGCAAGATCGACGTGCAGAGCGCGAGCACCCTCACGACCAGGGAGATCTACACCGGTCTCTATAGCCTGTACGCGAACATCATCGATGTCACGGACAACGGGTCCGGGTACAAACCGGTGTCACCGAGCACGAGACTGCTCACCATCGGCTCCTCCATCTGGTGGGAGCGGGTGGGCGGTGGCTACTTCCGGTGCTCATTCGATCAGGGGCGCAACGTGTACGCGTTTCTGACACTGCTCGATCCGGCGCTCATGACCGACGTGTTGAACACGTATCTGTCGCAGTACAACCACGACGGGTATCTCAAGGGCAACTGGGACCCGTATACGCCGGATGCGTGGTCCGACCAGCAGTGGGGATTCTTCAGCTATTACTTCCTCGCCGCCAAGCTGGAGGGCGTGACCGGCGTCGACTACAAGGCCGCGGAGACCGCGATCCTCAAGACCATGGGCATGAATGCGACGAACATGTACCTGGTGAAGGCAGGCTTCTACAGGTACGGCTATGTTCCGGCGAACATCGGCACCAGCAACTACCTGTCCCGTGGCCTGGAGTTCTCCACCCAACTCCAAGGATTGGCGCACCTCGGGTACGTGCTCGGTGACAGCGCCACGTACCACACGTACTACCCGTGGGGCACGGCGTACCTCCACACGTGGAACGCCGCCCGCAAGATCTTCCAGGCCAGGAACACTGACGGCAGCTGGGCACCGGTCAACGCCGGGCTATTCGAGGGCACTACCACGAACTACGCATTCGACGAGCCGTCGGCCGGTCTGGGACTTGCCGACATCTACGGCGACGCGGCCATGAGCTCGAAGATCACCAGCATCTACGCCGCGCCGAACATCTGGTACAACGATTATCAGCTGGTGCAGCCGTACCTCGCCATCTCGGCAAACAGCCCGTCAGTGTCGCAGAACGTGATCCGGAACTATTTCCTTCCCGAATTCAGCTCGCTCAATATGTGGGAGCAGCTGCCGGGCGGTGGCTCGTTGTACTACACCGACAACGCCAGCGCGGAGGTTCTCGCCAACCTCGGCATCTACCCGATTCAGTCGCCGGGTGCGCAGTGGATCCTCAACAGTCCGGCGGTGACCAGAGCCGTGATCCATGGGCGGTCGGACATCGTCATCCAGGCACCGCACAACTCGGCCGCCACGCCGTACGTCTCGTCCATCAGGGTCAACGGCTCGGCCTATCCCAGCCACTTCATCTCCGGTGAGACGCTCGCCACGCACAGCAACACGCTGGCCTTCGGCATGACGGACGCCCCGTCGCGCATCGGCCGGATGTATGTCACCGGAACCTACGGCGAAGTGCTCTCGGCCAGCACCGACAACAGCACGTACCTGCAGTTCCGCAACGACCCGCTCGGCGGTACGTCGCGGGCGGAGGTGTATTCGGTGCGAGCGCCGGCCGGGGTCTCGGTGAACGGGAAAGCGCTGCCGGGGAGCAACTGGTCGGACAACTCCGGCGCGCACGTCATCGTGCTGAACGGCCTGCCCGCCGGCCCGGTGCTGGTGCGATTCAGGCGAGCCTGACCACCTCCGCACTGCGTGAGCGGCAGGCGGGTCCTGCGGCGCTCCGGCGCCTGGAAATCACCTGGAATAGGCGGCGGCCATGATGGCTGCGCCGGACGGTGGGGGACCGGTACCGGCGCACAATCGACGCCTGCCGCAAGAGGGGGTGGGGCATGGAATGCCCGCAGTGTGGCGCGCAGACACCCGACGAAGAATGGAACTGTGCTGGCTGCCGCATGAACCTTTACTGGGCGAGCCAGCACTACGGTGACCTCGCCCGGATCCGGCAACGGCAAGGGCTGGCCACTGCCGCCGATACGCCTTCCTTCCTGCGCGAGGCGCATCAGCATGCCATGAACGAGCGCGCCGACCACGGCGGGCGGGTCGAGCACCGGGTCCGCCAGATCGCCCGCCGAGTCATGCGCCAGCAGGCGTGAGAGAGCGCGCTCTATGCGGCCTGCCACGGAAATGGCGACAGCCCGGGGTGGCCCAGTTCCTGGAACTGGCCCGGAATCGGCGTGGAACGCTGCCCCCCCACCATCGCAATGCCGGGCTCGAAGCGACAAGCCGCTGGTCGAGGCATGCGGCGGGGCGAGGTGGGGCGAGGTGGACGAAGAAGAGACGGGCATGCTGCCGGACCGTACGGATCAGGCACTTGAGGTGTTCCTGCCTGGGCAGGCAGCACCGGAGACCCAGCCGGACCGTGATCTTCCGGCCGCGCAGAAACTGGACTGCAGCGTTGGCGTCATGGCGTACAACGAGCAGGCCAACATCGCCGCCGCCCTCGATAGCATCCTCCGGCAGCAGCCTGCTGCGGGGAGGATCGCCGAGATCGTCGTCGTCGCGAGTGGCTGCGAGGACCAGACGGCGACCATCGTCGCTGACATCGCTCGCCGTGAGCAGCGGGTGCGTCTCATCGAGCAGGAGCGGCGGGAAGGGAAGGCGTCCGCCATCAACCTGTTCATCGGTGCGGCGCGATCACCGGTGCTGGTCATGGTGAGCGCCGATGTGCTCGTGGCGGACGGCACCTTCGACGCCCTGCTACGCCACTTCGACGACCCCACCGTGGGGATGGTGGGCGGACATCCCACGCCCGTCAACGGCGAGGCGACCTTCCTGGGCCATGCGGTGCACCTGCAGTGGCGGTTGCACGACCGGATCGCCCGCCAGTCGCCGAAGCTGGGCGAGATCGTGGCTTTCCGCAACGTGGTACCCAGCATCCCGCTCGACACGGCGGTCGACGAGATTTCCATCCAGGCCTTGATCAGCCAGCTCGGCCACCGGCTGGTGTACGAGCCACAGGCGGTTGTCTACAACCGCGGCCCGTCGACCGTGCGCGACTTCCTCCGCCAGCGGCGCCGGATCTACGCCGGGCATCTGCGCGTCCGCGAGCAGCAGGACTACTCGGCCCCGACGATGAGCGCCTGGCGGGTCGCCCGTGCCCTGCGCGGATCAGGGTCGTTCGCGACGCCCCGTGCGGCGATGTGGAGCATCGGCACGGTGGGGCTTGAGGCCACCGGCCGGGCACTTGGCGCCTATGACGTGATACGCCGCCGCTCGTCACATGTGTGGGAGATCTCCGACACCACCAAGGATCACATCGCTGACGGGTACGCCCAGGGTCAGCACAATGTCGCGGTGTTCCATATCGCCAACTTCCACCGCCAGCAACTGGAGATCGGCCTGCATGCCAGCCGTCAGCTGACCCGGCGGGCGGCGGACCACATCAGGCTGGCACTGGGGCCCGCGGCCATCGTCGCCATCCAGCAAAGCGGCACCATCATCGCCCTGCTGTCCGGCGATCGCGAGGCGGCGGAGCTGACCGCCCGCGAGCTTGTGGCCAGCTTCGAGGCAAGCCCGCTGCGGGTCAATGGCCACGGCGCGGTCGCGCGGGTCACGCTCGCCTGCGGCCTCATCGCCTTTCCCCAGGCCGGGCCGCCGCTCGCCCGGTCAATACCGATACCCGTACTCGAGGTCGGCCCGGCCACGCCGGTCGCCGGCTAGGAGGTGTGCTTCCGGTGGGATTGACGAAAGTTCTGCCCGAGATCCCCGTGCTGAAGGCGTCGTACGCCACCGGCCGCTCGATGGGATTGCCGGTGAATATCACCGTGAGCGTCAGCTATCGCTGTAACTCCCGGTGCAAGACCTGCAATGTATGGCTGCTGCCCAACGATGACCTGGTCCTCGAGGAATGGGATCGTGTTTTCGAGTCGCTGGGCCGGGCCCCCTACTGGTTCACCTTCAGCGGCGGCGAACCGACGTTGCGCAAGGACCTGCCGGGCATGGTGGAAAGCGCGTACCGCCATTGCCGTCCGGGAATCATCAACATTCCGACGAACGGCATCCAGCACAAGGTAATACCTGGCCGCATAGAACGCGTGCTGCAGGCGGCGCCCAAGTCAGAGGTGATCATCAACCTCTCGCTCGATGGCGTCGGCACCCGGCACGACGAGCTCCGCGGGGTCAGGAACAACTGGACGCACGCTATGGCGACATATGCGGCCCTCAAGGACCTCAAGAAGCAGTACAAGCACCTCACGCTCGGGATCCACACTGTCATCTCGAACTTCAACGTGGCGGATTTCCCGCAGCTGTGCGAGTACGTTCAGCGCGAGCTCAAGCCGGATTCCTACATCACCGAGATTGCCGAGGAGCGCGTGGAGCTCGACACGGTCGGTCTCGGCATCACCCCGACCGCCGGCAACTACACCGTTGCCGTAGACGCCCTGCTGGAAAGCATGCGGGAGCAGCACCTGACCGGCATCGCCGAGGTGACCCAGGCCTTCCGCCGCCAGTACTACGAGATCGTCAAGCGGACGCTGCGCGAGCATCGGCAGGTCATTCCCTGCATGGCCGGCGTGGCCTCGGCGCAGATCGCCCCCAACGGGGACGTCTGGACCTGCTGCGTGCGGGCGCAGTCAATGGGCAACCTGCGCGAGCACGACTACGACTTCGGCTCGGTCTGGAGAACGGGGAAGGCAGGCCAGCTGAGACGCAGCATCAAGGCGGGGGAGTGCTACTGCCCGCTGGCGAACGCCGCCTATACCAACATGCTGATGCACGGGCGCACTGTCACGAAGGTCGCGGCGGACGTGGCCCGCTCGCGCGCCACGTCCTTGACGCGGCGGGATGCGCACCAGGAGCCGCGGGGTGCGCACCCGGAGCCGTCAGCATGAGCTGCCGGCCAGCCGAGCCTCCGGGCGGAGGCCGGACAGTGCTCGTCACGGGCGCGACCGGCTTCCTGGGTTCGAGCCTGGCGCGTCGCCTGCTGTCGCACGGCGCCCGGGTGCGCGTGCTGGCGCGGTCGCAGGAGAAGGCGAAGCCGCTGGCCGACCGCGGGGCCCAGGTTGTTGCCGGTGACATCACCGACCGCGATGCGGTTCGCGCAGCCGTGGACGGCGCCGAGGTGGTCTACCACCTCGCCGGCCGATTGTTCGTTCCGGGTGTCCCGGCCGGGGAATACCAGCGGACGCACGTCGAAGGAACGAAGCTGCTGCTCGCCTGCTGCGGGAACGGATCCCGCCCGCGGCGGTTCGTCCATTGCAGCACCACCGGGGTGCTGGGAGTGACCGGGGATCAGCCGGCTGACGAGATGGCTCCGATCCGCCCGACCAACATCTACGAGGCGACGAAAGCGGAAGCCGAGCAAGCGGTCCGCGACATGTGGCGCAGCGGCTTCCCGGCGGTCATCGCCAGGCCTGGCCTCGTTTACGGGCCGGGCGACCTCCACCTTCTGCCCTTCTTCCGGGCCGTGCTGCAACGGCGGTTCCGCCCCATCGGCCGCCGGGAAGTCTGGCTGCATCCGATCTACATCGACGACATCACCGACGCGCTGGTGCAGTGCGGCAAGCATGACAGCGCGCTCGGCGAATGCTTCCATCTCGCGGGCCGGGCGCCGGTGCCGCTGGCTGACCTGGCGAGCGCCATCGCCCGGGCAGGAGGCACGCGCCTGCCAACGGGACACATCCCGCTTCTCGCTGCCCAGGCGGTGGCAGTGGTCGGTGACCGGCTGCCGCCCGATCTCAGGCGGTCGGCGCCGCTGACCCGGAGCCGGCTCGATTTCCTGACGCACAGCCGGATGTACGACGTCACGAAGGCGCAGCGGCTGCTCGGCTTCGCGGCCGCGACCGACCTGCCTGCCGGAGCCGCCAGAACCATGGCGTGGTACCGGCAGCGCGGGTTCCTCCCGGCAAGCGTGACGTCCTGAACCTTTCGGCAGGAGGGAGTACGAGGTGCGGGTGCGGGATCACATCGTGCTCTCCGTGGCGGGCGCGGCGCTGCTCCGCCCGTGGGTCAGGCGCGGCGCGGCGGGGCTGGTCGCCGGAGGCGTGCTCATCGACGCGGACCACTACGCCTGGTTCTGCCTGCGCCACCGTCGCCTGAATCCCGTGGCGGCCGTCCGCCACTTCAACGAGGCCCACCCACCTCGGCACCCGGGTACCCGGGCGCTGCACACGCCCGTCGCGCTGCTGGTCGTCCTCGGCGCCGCGGTTCGCCGGCCGCGGCTGCTGCCGGTTGCCCTGGGGATGGGCCTGCACGTCGCCCTGGACGCGCAGCACGAGGCACGCATGCAAAGGGCGCGGGCGGCCGCGCTGGAGCGTGATGCGTTCCGCTGCCAGGCATGCGGTTCACGGGCGTCGCACGTCGATGCTCATGTCCGGCGCCAGCCGTGGCTGTTGCCGTCCTACGCGACACAGAACCTGGTTTCGCTGTGCCCCGGTTGCCATGAGGCCGCCCACTCGCGCGGGACGGGGCCAGGCCCATGGATCTAGCTTCGGCGCCCCGCGCCCGGGTGGCCCGCGTCCGGACCGCGGCACTTCGCACGACGGCAGGGCTCGTTATCGGGGCAGCCCTGGTCCTGGCCTTCCTGCGGCTGGTGAACGTCGGCGCGGTCACCCAGCGGCTGCAGCATCTGAGCATCGGTTACGCGGTCCTGTGCGGCGCCGCGTTTCTCAGCGCGTATGTGGTGCGCGCCATGCGGTGGCGCTGCCTGCTGAGGCCCTGCCAGGTCAGCATCCGCCGGGCGGTCGCCATCTATCAGGTCGCAATCTTCCTCAACTGGCTGCTCCCGATCCGCGGTGGCGAAGTCGCCATGAGCCTGCTGCTGCGGCACTCGAACGGCATCCCGGTCAGCCGGTCGCTCGCCGCAGTGAGCATGGACAAGGCCATGGACCTCCTGCCGGTTGTTGCCCTGCTGGCTGTGTTGCCGTTCGTGCCGTTGCACCTCAGCGGTCCGCTCTGGCTGCTGCTGCTCTCGGCGCTCGCAGTCGTCGGATTCGGGGCCGGGATTCTCGCGCTGGCGGCGTGGCGGCGGGAACGGGCGCTCGCACTGCTCATCCGGCCGGTCGCGGCACTGCTGCCGAAAGGCATGGGGGAACGCATCGGGGCGTTCATTGTGCAGTTCGTCGACACCCTCCTCGCGCTCATCCGGCAGCCCCGCCTGCTGCTCATCGCCGCCGCGTACACCACGATCGCGCTCTGCCTCGACTCCCTGTTCTGCCTGCTCGCGTTCAGGGCCGTCGGGGTGGCCGTTCCCGTGCCGGTCGTCCTCTACGGGTACACCTTCTTCAACCTGGCGTTCATCCTGCCCTCGCCCCCCGGCCAGGTGGGGAGCAACGAGCTCATCGGACTGCTGATCTTCTCCGGCTCGTTCGGCGTGAGCCGCTCGGCCGTCGGGGCGATGTTCCTGTTCTCGCATCCGCTGACCGGCCTTCTCATGACGTGCACCGGCCTGGCGTGCCTGAGCGCTCTGGGGCTGACCATGCGCAGCACACTGCGCCTGGCCAGGGGGCAGGGGGAGCCAGCAGTCCAGGAGCGACCGGACCTGGCAGCCCAGATGCGGGAGGAGCTGGAAGACGCATGACGGTTCTGGTAACGGGAGCCGCGGGCTTCCTCGGCAGCCACGTGACCGACCTGCTGCTGGCCCGCGGCGAGCGGCCCAGGGTGCTGATCCGCCCGGGCGACAGCCGCGGGCCGCTGGACGCAGCGGGCGCTGACATCTACACGGGGGACATCGGCGACCGCGCCACGATGGGGGCGGCTCTGCGCGGGGTGGACCGGGTCCTGCACTGCGCTGCCCGGACCGGCCCCTGGGGCCCGGCGGCTGAATACGAGCGGACGAATGTGCGCGGCCTCGAGACGCTGGTGAGAGCCGCCCTGGACGCGGGCGTGCGGCGCGTCGTGCATGTCAGCTCGATCACGGTGCACGGAAATGACGTGGGCGGCCAGGCCGACGAGAGCGCCCCGCTACGGGAGGAGCCCAACCCGTACAGCCGGTCGAAGGTGGCCGGCGAGCGGCTCCTCAAGCGCATGATCCGGGACCAGGGCGCGCCGGTGACGATCGTGCGCCCGGGCTGGATCTACGGGCCGCGCGACACCGCGAGCTTCGCGCGCTTCGCGCGAATGATCGAGCGGGGCCAGATGATCATGTTCGGGCGCGGGACGAATCATCTGCCGCTGATATACGCCCGCGATGCGGCGCAGGGCGTCCTGCTGGCGAGTGCGGCGGACGGGGCGGAAGGCAGGGCTTACCTGCTGGTCAACGATGAGTCAGTGACGCAACGGGATTTTCTCCGCGCGATCGCTGCCGGGCTGGGTGCCCCCGCGCCCACCAGGCACATTCCGTACCGGCTGGGCACGCTGGCCGGCGCCATCGCGGAGGATCTCGGGCGGCTGTCCGGCCGGCGGCAACCGCCCCCTGTCATGCGCTACGGGATTCAGCTGCTGGGCGGCGAGAACCGGTTCATCATCAGCCGGTCACGCCGCGAGCTGGGCTTCTCGCCACAGGTGGATCTCGCTGAAGGCGTCAGGCGCAGTGTCGAGTGGTATCTGGACGCCTCCAGGGCGGCGGAAAGAACGGCGGTCGCGACATGAGCAGCATTCTCATCACCGGCGGCAACGGCTTCGTCGGCAGGCATATCATCTCGGTGCTGCAGGACCGGGGCGATACGGTGCGGGTGCTCGCACTGCCCGCAGAGGACACGGGATGGCTCGAGCAGCGTGGCATAGCGGTCTGCCGGGGTGATGTGCGCCAGCCGGAGGCCGTCGCCACGGCGATGCGCGGCGTGGACGCGGTGCTGCACATGGCCGCGATGATGGACGTCTGGCGCCCCATGCAGGACTACCACGCCGTCAACGTGACAGGCACCGGGAACGTCTGCCGGGCGGCTCTCGCCGAAGGGGTCCGCCGCGTCGTCCACATGAGTTCCTCAAGCGTGTACGGCGTTGCTCTCGGTCGGCCTGCCGACGAGAGCTTCCCCCTGGCGCCGTTCCCCGACCCGTACCCGGTCACCAAAGCCGACGGCGACAGGCTGGTGCAGCGGATGATCGCCGAGGACCACCTGCCCGCCGTCATCATCCGCCCGGACCAGATCTTCGGGCCCCGTGATCACCTGCATTTCGGCAGGATGGCCGACCGGCTGCGCGCGGGCAGAAGCATCATCGTCGGCCCCGGTGACAACGCGCTGCCCTTCGTCTACGTCACCGACGCCGTTCAGGGACTGCTGCTCGCGCTCGACCACTCCCGCGCCGTCGGCCAGGCCTTCAACATCACCAACGACAAGCCGCTCACCCAGCAGCAGATCCTGGAAGCGATCGCCCGCGAAATCGGGGCCGGCCCGCCCCGCGTGCACGTCCCATACCGGGCGCTTTACACCGCCGGCTACCTCGCCGAGCGCTTCGCCGCACTCCGGCCTTCCGGGCGCCGCCCGCCCATCACGCGGCTGGGCGTGGCGTTCTTCGGCACCGACAACCGCTACGCGATCGGGAAGGCCCGGCGGGAACTGGGCTTCCGGCCCATGGTCAGCGTGCGGGAGGGGGTCCGGCTCGCCGCCATGTGGTACCAGCAGGGGGAGCGACCGCACCTGGAGTGCGTGCCCGCCGCCCGTCGTGCGGCTGAGGGGGTGCGGTCCTAGGTGATGCGTTCCGCGGGGATGGCCGGCCCGCCGCTGGCCGGCGAGGTCGCGATCGTGACCGGTGCCAGCTCAGGCATTGGCGCGGCGACAGCGGGCGAGCTGGCGCGGCGCGGCGCGGCGGTGGTGCTCGCCGCGCGGCGGATCGCGGAGCTTGACGCGCAGGCCCGGGCGATAAGGGACGCTGGGGGCGAGGCCCTGGCGATTCCCACCGACGTTGCCGACCCGGCCTCTGTGGCGTTGCTCGTGGAGCGCGCGCTGGCCGGCTTCGGGCGGGTCGACGTGCTGGTGAACAACGCTGGTGCCGGCTGGTTCAGGCCCCTGGCGTCGAGCCCGCCCGGCGAGATCAGCGGCCTGGTGGGGGTGAACCTGCTCGGCGCGATGCTGCTGACGCGCGCTGTGCTCCCGGGCATGCTGGCGCGGCGTCACGGAGCGGTCATCTCGGTGGGATCGCTGTCCGGGCGCGTGGCCATGGAGCCGCTTTACTCCGCGACCAAGTATGGCCTGCGCGGCTTCTCGCTGGCGTTGCGCCGCCAGGTGGCCGGAAGTGGCGTCTCGGTCTCACTTGTCTCACCGGGCAACATCAACACCGCGATGACCAGGCATGTCGCTGGCCGAATGCCGGAACCCGACCTGGTGGCGACAACGATCGCCGACCTGGTGAGCCATCCGTACCGGGAGGTCGTCGTGCCCCGTAGGCATTACACCATCGCCTGGCTCGAGCAGGCGTTCCCCAGCATGACAGATCTGATGCACCATCGGCGCCACTGGTCGCCGGTCAGGGAGGAGGAAGCAGTGACATGGACGTCCTGATCACCGGGGGCAACGGCCTGCTCGGCCACCACCTCGTCTCCGCTCTGCAAGAGCGGGGCGACTCCGTCCGGGTACTTGCGCTGCCGGGCGAGGAAACCAGCTGGCTCGAGCAGCAGGGGGTCGCCGTCCACCGGGGCGATGTCCGGCAGCCGGAGACACTGACGGCGCCGATGAGCGGCGCCCACGCGGTACTGCACCTGGTCGGCATGATGGGTGTCTGGCGGCCGATGGAGGACTACCACGCTGTCAACGTGACGGGTACCGAGAACGTCTGCCGGGCGGCGCTCAGCGAGGGAGTCGGCCGCCTTGTCCACGTCAGCTCGTGGACGGTCTACGGGATGGCCCTGGGCCTGCCCGCGCGCGAGGACTTCCTGCTCCGGCCGTTCCGTGAGCCCTACGCGGTGACCAAGGCAGCGGGCGACAAGGCGGTCCAGCGGATGATCGCCGAAGAGCATCTGCCTGCCGTTATCATCCGCCCGGGCACGTTCTTCGGGCCCGGCGACCGGCTGCATTTCGGCCGGCTGGCCGACCGGCTGCGCGCGGGCAAGGGCGTCATCGTCGGCCCGGGTGACAACGCGCTGCCCTTCGTCTACGTAGCCGACGTCGTCCAGGGGCTGCTGCTCGCGCTCGACCACTCCCGCGCCGTCGGGCACGCCTTCAACATCAGCACCGACAGGCCGCTCACCCAGCAGGAGCTCCTGGAAGCGATCGCCCGCGAAACCGGCGCCAGCCCGCCGCGCGTGCACGTCCCCTACCGGCCCCTCTACACCGCCGGCTACCTCGCAGAACGCCTCGCGGTCGCCGCTGGCAGCGAAGGGCAGCCTGTCGTGACCCGGCTGGGGGTAAAGCTGTTCGGCACCGACAACCGGCATGCGATCGACAAGGCGAGGCGGGAACTGGGTTACCACCCCCGGGTCGACCTGCGCGAGGGTGTCCGGCTCGCCGCCGACTGGTACCTGGCACAGGGCCAGCGCGATGTGCAATCCGAGCCCGCTGCCACCTGACCCCCCCGGAGCCACACCCCCGAGCCGGCGTTCTGTTGAGGAAAGGCAGTGTCCGTACCTTGGTGAATGTGTTCGGGTGGCTCCCGAAGCTGCCTAGGGTCCGGTCTGGCACGTTCGCAGCGTCAGGCACGTCGCGCAGCGTGCCGTTGCCTGCTGCCGCCACCGGCAGGGTCCTGGTACCGCGGCCGGAGCGCACCGCGGATCGCCGTCGGCCCTGGCGGCCAGGCACGCGCCTCGCCCGTGTGCCATGGCCGCTGCTGGCGGTCCTGGCGGTCCAAGCCGCTTTCTCGCTGCGCCTGGCATGGTCGAACACGGCGTTCCAGGATGAAGGCCTGTACCTGTGGGCCGGCCACCTGGAGATCGCCCACTGGCTCCATGACACCGCGATCCCTGCCTTTCCCGCCTTCCTCTCGGGATCGCCGGTCCTGTATCCGCCGCTTGGCGCGCTCGCCGACAGCATCGGGGGCCTTGCCGCAGCCCGGATCTTGTCGCTGGGGTTAATGCTGACCGCGACCTCCATGCTGTGGAGCACGGTCTCCAGGCTGTATGGCCGGCGCGCTGCGTTCTTCGGCTGCGCGGTCTTCGCTCGCTGGTCGAGCACGCACAGCATCCGGCTGCTCGACGGGCATTCCATCAATCCCCGGAATGGCAGCAGCCTCGGCCCCAGCAGCTATCTCGGCAGGATCAGGGAAGGATTCTTCTCGGTGGTGATCCTGGACTTCGGTCCGACCGCCGCACTAGACGCCAGCCTCACCGAGGCGCTGGAACACAACTACCATTATCACCTGGCCGCCGAGGTGCCTTACGGCCGCGGCGAGGCTGCGGTGTGGGAATATCAGCCGCAGCGGCATTTCTCCTCGGCCGTGCCCGGCCCCCGCCCCCCGGTCCGCCCCGCCGCCCAAGGGCTGCTTACCCCGGTTGCCCGCCCGGGCCCGGTCCTCGGCCCGATTGTCCTCGCGGCGACCATAACCGGGATCCTCACCCTCGTACTAACACTCTGTATGCGTTTCGCGTGGCGGCGCAGGAAAGCGAGCGATGACATATGAAGTACGCATACGAAATCCCGCGGGTGACGATAAGGCGGCCCCGGGCATCGATGTGGGTGTGTGGGGTCGGCGTCCTGCTTATCGTGCTCACGATCCGTCATGTGTGGTTCATCGTGTCCTGGCACCGCTACCGGGACCTCGCTGTGATCTGGATGATGTATTTTGCCATTAGCGCTGCCCAGTGGGCGATGTCGTGGCTGGAGCGGCCGTTCACGGTTGATGCCGTCCAGCAGGCGCAACTGGACCAGATGCGGGTCACGGTCAGCATTCCCGTCTTCAACGAGGATCCCGGGGTACTGGACCGGGTAATGTATGCCCTGCTGCGCCAGACCCGCCTTCCGGAGCGAGTCCAGGTCGTTGACGACGGGTCGAGCGTCGATTATGCGGAAGTGCGGGAATGGTGGGAACTGCACCATCCGCCCACGGTGGACTTCAGCTGGGTGCGCCAGCAGAACGGCGGTAAGAAGAACGCCCAGGCGCGCACCTTCTGGGGCGACCCGGCGGACGCCTTCGTGACGCTGGACTCCGACACCGTCCTCGATGCGCACGCGCTCGATGAGGGTCTCAAGCCGTTCGCCGACCGGCGCGTGCAGTCGGTGGCGGGGCTGGAGCTGGCATGGAACCACGATTGGAACCTTGTCACCCGCCTCAACAGCACGCGGCAGCTTGTCTGGCAGCTGGTGACGTGCTCCGCGCAGAGCGTCGCCCGGGGGAATGTGCTGATCAACCGGGGAACCTACGCCCTCTATCGGGGTCAGCTGGTCCGCGACATCCTGGCCGCCTACGTCGGCGAGACATTCTGGGGCCGGTCGATCAAGCTGGGTGATGACACGTTCCTGACCACCCTCGCGCTGTGCCGCGGGCGCGCCGTCCAGCAGCCCTCCGCGGTGTGCCTGGCCATGTACCCGGAGAACCTGTCGCATCACATCCGCCAGTGGACCAGGTGGATGCGTGGTACCACGCTCCGCACGTTCTGGCGGCTGCGCTATCTGAAGGTCGCCTCCTGGGGCTGGCTGTACACGATGCTGAGCCTGTGGTGGTACCTGGCCTCGCTGGCCATCACGGTCGTGCTGGTGGCGATGTGGCCCGAGTCTTCGAGCTACACGGCCGCAATGGTGGCCGCGGGGGTGCTGTGGGCGTGGGCGATGGGCTCACGGCTGCTGGTCGTCCAGCGCAGCGACCAGCCCTTCCTCGGGCGGCTGGGCGCGGCAGCGCTCGCCCCGGCGGCGTCTTTCTGGGTGATGGCGGTGCTCCGCTTCGTGCGCGCGCGGGTGCGCGCGTTCGGGCGCCCTGTCGTGATCGGCTTCGCCCGCGAGATGAATGGCTGGTGGTATCCGTGGTCCGGCGCCCACGTGGCGGCGCGCAGGTGGATCGCGGCATGGCGGCATATTGTCACTGTGTTCCGCCAGCGCGGCGCTGACAACGTGACCTGGCAGTGGACAATCAATAACCTCGTCAGCGGCATCGGCCCCCCGCGCCGGTGGTGGCCCGGCGCCGCGTACGTCACCTGGGTCGGCATCGACGGGTACTACTACAACCGGGCGAACAACTTCCAGAACGTCTTCGGCCGGACCATCACAGCCGTGCGGACGTTCACGGCCAAGCCCATATTGGTGTCAGAGGTGGGGATCGCCCCGCAAGCCGACCCCGCCACGCAGATTCCCGCCCTGTTCACCGGCATCCGCCAGCGTCACCTGATCGGGCTCGTGTGGTTCGACGCGTCGGCGAAGCAAGACTGGCGGCTGGAGAACAACCCCGTCGCACTCCGCGCTTTCCACCGCGAGGTGACCAGTATCCGGGTCTTCCGTCGGTAGCGGATGCTTGAGCAATGACATGTCGCCCGGGGCGCCGCCGCCCTGACCTGATCCGGCTTGACCGGGTCCACGCGTTCAGCCGTGACGGCTCCCGGAACGGAGCTTGATCAGGTGCGTGCGCAGCCCCTGGCCGTACGCCGTGGGCTGGCCATCCCAAGACCTGATGAGCGCGGGGGCGCGGCAGCCGTTGGTATTCCAGCCCCAGCCCAGGTAAGACACTCCGGCGGAGTCAGCCCAGTTCATGAACTGGCTGATGAAGGAGTGCGAACAGTCCGCCTCACCGATTTCGGTGGCGATCACAGGCACGCTCCGCGCGACAGGCGCGACATCGCGGATCCAGCAAGCGACTGAGGCGCAGCGCAGGAAGCTGTAGGCATGAAAACCGGCCACAAGCTGGTGCGCCGGATCGTGCGGCTGGAACCGGAGCCAGGATGTTAGATCATTTCCAGAACCCAGTCCGGTTGCGATGACCGGCTGGCGCGCACCGGTTGAGCGAACCGCGTCCACCAGCGCCTGCATGCCCGCGGCGGTCCAGCCCGCAGGAAGCGCACATCCGTCCCGCCAGCACCGCCAGCTGATGCCCAGAGGTTCGTTGTACAGGTCGAAGAGTACGGCGGGGTCGGCCCTGAACGCTCGCGCCACCGAGGACCAGAAGGCCGGTGCGTGATCAAGATCCGCCATTGCCTGCTGCCCCGCCGACCGCGCTGTGCCCGGTGCGTTCCAGTGCAGGTCGAGGATTACGTAGAGCCCCGCTTGGTGCAAGCGGGTCACGTAGGCATGGATCGCCGACCTGTAGTGCGCACCGCTGTACCGGGTGAGAGCACCGTTGATGCCAAGCCAGCAGTCTTCGTTCAGGGGGATTCGCACCGCGTTGACTCCCCAGGATGTCATGGCGGCCACCGCGCGCCTGTTAGTGGGCCCGTCGATGAGCCCCCACCCCTGAATGCACGCGTACTCTGTCCCGGAGCGGACTACTCCGAGCAACCGGATAGGCTTCCCGTCCGCGTTCACCAGCTCGTTTCCCACTACCCGCACGGCCAGCCGGGAATGGCTGCCCGGCTGGCCGGGGTTCCAGCCGCACGAAGCAGTCGCGATAAGGCCGAGTGCCAGTGCAAGACACCAAGCGATCAGGGTGCGAAGCAACCCGGATATCCTTAACTTCTCCCGTAGTGAAGTACCGTCCCGGGCGGGAGCGGGGCTCTGTACTTGTGCTTGGCCTCGTAGTACCACCAGGCTGGGCTGTCGGGGTACCGGTTCGTGTAGCTGATAACGTCGTCGACGCTCACCCTGAGCATGCGTGCGACGTGTGTCAAGCTTGGCGTCGCGCCCCGGGCTGGGACTTTGTATTTCAGGACCCTTGCCGCTGGACCAGCACCGCTGTTAACCGGGGTCGGGGTGATGGCGCGGATTTCGATCTGCTGCCCGCCCGTGCCGAAGGCTGCGACCAAGCGGGAGTTCTGGAGCGCTTCAGCCGTGCTCGGGGTATAGATCGCGGTATCGCGCATGGCCGCATTGGCGACGATGTAGTTGAACTCTCGCCAGCCGTCTGGGAAGTACCGCCTGACGGCCGGGTCCTTATCGAGCGGCCAGTACGAGACAACCGCCCGGGAGTTGAAGCCGCCTTTCACCGGGTGGGAGTCGAAGCCATGTTCGATGAGGTAAATCCAGAAATCGTCGGTGACTATGAGCCGCTGCTCATGGCCAACGTGCCGCAGGAGCCAGCGCTCCGCCCCGAGTTGCGGGCCGTCCAGGCTGACTGTCATCGCGGCCCGATCCGCCTGCGCCCAGCGTGGAGCCACGTACGCCCCGGTGACGGCGGCCGCACCGATCACCGTTACCGAGCAGGCGACGGCAACCGGCCGCAGCCGGGCAGCCGCCCGGGAGACAGCGACCTTCCAGCCTGACTGACCTTGATGAAGCTGGCACCCACGGCGAGCGCCTGTTACGAATCGCCAGAGTTCCTGGATGGTGCCTGTCACGACGAGGGCGGCGAAGGGCAGCATGGCGATCACGTACATGGCCGGCAGGTACCCCGGCCGCAGGATTATCAGGACCTGGATCAGGTAGGCGAGCGTAACCGCCCGGGTACTGCGGAACATCAGTGCGATCGGGGACAACACGAGCGCCGCACCGACCAGCCACGGGTCGAGGCTCAGCCAGAACGTCACTGTTCCATGTGCCACGCTGTGCGGGTTGAGGACGCTCCCGGTGCCCTGGCGCGTGAACAGCATGGTGATGTCGGCGCCCAGGAGGCTCACATGACCGGGGCCTGGAAGGAGTTCTCCCTTTAGCGTCGCGTAGAGCGGGTAGGCCAGCCCGATCAGGACGAAGAACGAGCCCAGCAGGGCCAGGCAGTAGCGGCGGGTGCGCGGGTCAGTGTTCGCAGCGGCGGCCAGGAGCAGCGCCGGCAGCATGACCAGCGTCGTTTCCTTCGAGAGCACGCTGGCCGCAAAACAGGCTCCGCTCCCGGCGAAGCTCCAGAGCCGGCGTCGCGGCGACGTGGCCAGCACGAAGGCCGCGATCGCCCAGACCGTTGCCGGATTATCGAGGAGCACCCCACGGTGGAAGAACAGGGCAACCGGGGACAGCGCGAAGAGGATCACGGCTCCCGCCGCGAGCGCCGGGCCCATCCCGAGGCGCCGGGCGAGGGTGTAGAGGAGCGAGAAGCTGACGATGCTGATCGCGCACATGAGCTCGCGGGCCCCGTCCAGCGAGTACATCACGTGCCCGAAGATCCCGCCCGCCGATGTCCAGAGGGTGATGAGCAACCAGGCCAGCGGCGGGTGGCCGTAGGTATACGTGTAGAAGCCGAGAACCCCGCGATTCCCGACCGCCCACGCGTTGCCGACATAGGTCCCCTCGTCGAACAACACGGCCGGCCAATGGAGCATATTCCTGGCCTGCACCACTCCCAGCGTAGTGACCAGCAGCAGTTGGACTGCTATGTCAACGCGAGATGCGAGCAGTCTCCGCAGAGTGGCGGGACTGCCGTCAAGCCGCTTTCTCAGCGCACGGATGCGGTCAAAACCCAGCGGCGGCCTGGCCGGTGGTGCCAGCGAGGCGTGCCCATTCGCCTGCCCGGCCAGCGCGGCGCGCTGGTCGGGCGCACCGCCGACCCGCGTCCAGAGCGGTCCGGTGGCCTGGCCGGCGGGCAGGTCGACGGGGCGGGACTCGTGAACGCTATGACCGTTACCGGTGCCGTTGGCCAACTCGGCCGGCCACGTGGCGAACCGGGCAGGCGAGCGGGGAGCCTGACCGGAGGCGATGACCGGACTGCTGCTGAGCGCGCTGGCGTTCATTTCCATGTCTTCGGCGGCGCCGGCCAGGCTGTGCGCCAGTACGTAGCTGACGGGCTGCGGCGCGCCATCGCGAACGCTCGCGGCGGCCGGCTGCTCAAGGTGCAGGCCCAGGTGCGCTGTCTTCTCCCAGCCGCGCAGACCGCGGGCTTCGCGCACTACCGACCTCGCGGCAGCAAAGGTCAGGATGGCCTGGTAAAAGGGAAGTCCGAGCACGAGCCGCGCGTAGTCGCGGATCGAGACCCGTTCCGCATACTCTCGGCAGAACTCCCCAAGGCCAGCGACTGCGACCACAAGCATGGCGAGCATGGGTAGCGCAGGCAAGAAGGAGATCAGAGTGATCTCGACCGGCACCTTCAGGGAAATGGCGGTGATGATCGCGATGGGTATCAGAAACCATGCGATCGCCATGGCGAATGGCATTGCCAGGATGTAGGCACCGAGGGCGCGCTGGCGGAGTGGCAGCCGCCGCCAGTAGCCCTTGGACAATGTCTGAAGATATCCCTGGTTCCAGCGGGTGCGCTGCCGGACGAATGCGCCCATTGTCGGCGGGCATTCCTCCCGGGTGACCAGCTCGGGTTCGTAGAAGACGGCCGTGCGGGCGCCGAGGGAGCTCAGCCGCACGCCCAGTTCACAGTCCTCCGCCAGGCATTCCGGATCCCAGCCGGACACGGCCCGGAGGACTGGTGTGCGAATGAAGACGGTGTTGCCGCCGAGCGGGATGAAGCGCTGGCGCGCATGGCGGTGAAGCCGACTCCGGAACCAGAAGTAGTACTCGAGTACGTTGTGGACGGTCAGCCAGCTTGAGCGGAAGTTCATCAGCTGCACGCCCGCCTGGACGATGTCGGCGTCAGTCCCCTGGAAGCACTGGTCGACTCGCTGGAGCAGGTCAGGATGAACGTCGTCCTCGGCGTCGAACACGCCGGTGATCGTGCCCCTGCAGTGCGGGAGCGCCGCGTTCAGTGCCTTGGGCTTGCTCTTCGGGCAGCTGGCATCGACAACGGTCTTGACCAGTTGCGGGTGGCCGGCGGCCACGCGTTCCGCGACTTCACGGGTTGCCGGATCGTCGTCTCCCACGACAACGACAATCTCGAAGGCCGGATGATCACTCTGGATGAGGCGGCCGAGCGTGACCTCGAGCACTGCCTCCTCATGCCGGGCAGGGACGATCAATGAGAAAGAGTGCGCCGGCTCCCGGTCGTCACGGTGCAGACGACTCTCTGCGAAGGAGTCCGGGGTCCGCCACGCATGCAGCATCCAGACGAGCGTTGTGACGGCGATCGCGCCCAGGACAAGCGAGATGCCTATGTAGACGAGGTACAGGAGGGTGGCCGGCTGGATCGATGTCGCCACCGCAACCCAGACCGCGGATCCCGTCATGATCAGCACCAGCAGGCCGGCAACCAGCGGACGTCGCCACTTGCGCCCCCCGGTTGGCCGACTCCGGCCCAGCCGCCCACCACTCCACAGACCGCCTAGTGCGGGAATTCTGGATACGGAGCGGAGAGCGGGGGAGCGCCAGGGTCGTGCAAGTATGGCGTCACGCAATCTTCTCTTGATGGCATACCAAGGTTGTCCCACCATTACCCTGCGCCCTCTGTCGTCCTTTCCGGGAAAGCCAAAAAACGCGGCCTTGCGCCCGCGCGAGGCTCGCCGGGACGAAGGAGTGCACAACGGTCCGCTCGCGCACCGTGCCTGTCAGTAAGCATGCGGTATCCGGATTCCAGCATTCTTCCGGCTGTCTTCCCGGGAAGACAGCTGAGGCGAAAGGTCAGGCGGGCGCCTACGGGGCCCGTAGGCGCTGCCCTGCGTATATCAGGTTTGGATCGGGGCCGATCACATCCTTATTCCTTTCGTAGAGCAACGCCCAGCCGTCAGGAACCTTGTTCCTGACGGCAATTCCTGACAGGGTGTCTCCCCGCCGGACGGTATAGAGTGGGGTCCGGGCAGGCGGCACTTTCCCCTCGGCCACTGGAGTTGGCGTCGCACGGGAAGTCACGGGGCGCTCGCCGAGGGGAGCGTGGGTCCCGGTCCGCCGAGGTCCTTGCCTGAAGCCGCCCGCCACATGGGATGCGTTATCCGCTCCGGCCTGAGCCCCGGCATGACTCCGGGTTCCAGGCATGGCGTGCCCGGACCCCTTCTCGAAGATCTCCACAGTGCCGTAAGTGCCTCGGACAGAATGATGCGCAGGGAACTTCTTGCGGAGAACGAAGTAGTGCCGCCAGTCCTGACGCCGGTGGAGCGCGGCCCAGATAAGGTCCGCGTTGTTGCTGCTGCCCGAGTTCACCACGATCCAGGTCACCCAGTCCTGAGGGCGTGCCAGTGCCTCGGTGAACTGCGCTCCGTTGGCGTCGGTGACGAACACGTGATCTAGAAAGTGGTACTTCGTTAGCAGGTAGAACATCAGAGAGGGGTCGTTGACGTACGTATACAATACATTCCCGCCATGATAATGCGCGTTGAACCATTGTGCCTCGGCCTGGCCGGTCTGCCTGGTATCGCCCCCGTAACCATACAAGGCCTCGCGGAGAACGAACGGAGTCTGCAGCAACGAGCCAATGACGCCGGAGAAGATGATCACCGCCAGTGTGGCCCCCGCTAGAGCACGTCTCAGGAGCACCCACCCGGAGGTAGCCACGAATCCCGCGAAGAGACCGAGTGCCGGGATCATAAGCATGCCGAAGCGTATGTTGTAATAAGGCCCGGTTCCTAGCTGGGGCAGGCTCTCTGTATTCACGCCCTTATAAAGCACGAGCCAGTAGAATCCGAGTGGCACGAGCGTGAGGTAGACCGGCAGCGTCTTGCTCTGCAGGCGACAGCGCCACACGAAGATGGCGAATCCGAGTAGGGCCATAACCACGATTGCCCAGCCGACGGTGTCAGCGATGGTCAGGCCGTACATTGTTAGCGCGAACATCGCATGGTGGCGCGCGGGAAGCAGGTAGCCCGAGGTGTTGGCGTAATACTTGTGCGAGCTCTGTCCGTAGAAGAAAGACAAGAGCGGATCGTGGAAGATCACCGCGTTGTACAGGATCCACGCGACGCAGCCCGCGAAGGCGAGCAGGCAATAGAGTATGGTCCAGGCCTCGACCAGCTTATATCCTTGCCGGCGCCAGGCAATGTAGGCCAGGATCGGAACCACGGCAATCCCGATCACCCAGTTCTCGTAGCGTATGAGCGTTCCCGCGGCTACCGCCATCGCACATTTGGCGATGTCCAGGGCGTGATAGGTGTGGGTTATACGCAGGGCATAGTAGATAGCGACCACGAATGCACTGACCGAGGGCGCCTCGCTCATCGGCGTGCTCTGCATGTAAAGAAGGCTCGGGTTCAGCATCAGGACCCCGGCGGCAACCCATCCGGCCCCTCGGGACGACGTCGCGAGACGAGCCATCCGGTACATGTAAACTGCTGCGATGACATAAGCGGCCATGGACGGGAGTGAGCCCGCTATCCCATCGCTGAAGAGTGTGCCGCTCCAGATCAGGGGGAGCATGAGCATCGCAGGCAGAGGCAGCCACGTGGCACCGAACTGGGCAAGGCCCGGGGTACGGCTCATGAGGATGCGGCGGGCAATCATCTCACGGCTTCGTGAGTCATTGAAAGCGACCGTTAGCCCATGTGCCCCATACCATTTGAAGAAGGCCATGCTGAGCGTGGCCGCAATGAGGGCTACCGACCATTCATCCGTCATGTGCGTGCGGAGCCAGCCGTACAGCCGCGGTAGCAGTCCCGGGGCGGGCAGTCGCCGGGCTGGCCGGCCAACGGGCGCCTCGATGTCGCGCACGACCCACCGCGTGCTGGCCTCCATCAGCTCGCGGCCTCCTCGGCGAGCGGTTCGCTCTGCAGGTAACCGACCGGGCCCGCAGCAGAGGCTTCTGCATCCGAGAGGCTGACTCCGTGCTCCGTCTTGGCCCAGTAGGACGGATTGCGTACCAGACTGATCAGCCCCGCCCAGGCACCGAGGCTCATCAGCGCCCAGTACAGGGGAGTCAGCAGGGTGTACCGGATCAGGTCAATCAGGTCGTGGCGTACGCACACGTAAGCGTTGCAGTAGAAGAAGATGAAATTCCACACGACCAGGCTCAGCAGCCCGGGATAGTAGATGACAGGCGGAAATAGCGTCTCAATGAAGTTGCCGACATGCGTCCCTTTGCTCTCTGCATACGTCACTGTCAGCGCCCACATCAGCGGGTTGACGAGCAGCAGCAGGGAGCTGCCCCCGACGAGCATCTGGAAATCGATGAACCCGCGCAGCCCGAGTTCTCTCAGCAGTTGCACCGGCCGACGCATGTGCACGAGATAGGTCTGCAGGTATCCTTTGACCCAGCGGGAGCGCTGCCGGACCCACGGTCGTGGCCGGGGAACCGCTTCTTCCCAGGTGGTCGAATCGAGCATGGCCACGCGCAGGGACGCGCGGCCGAGGCGCACGCCCAGGTCGCAGTCCTCGGTCACATTGAACGGATCCCAGCCACCGATATTGCGGAGTGTCTCGACCCGGAAGTGGTTGGACGTCCCGCCCAGGGGCACGAACGCCCCAGGCCGGGCAAGCCCGGCGGTCAGCCCAGGCAGGAACTGGTTGTACCAGACGGCGTAGTCCACGGCGAACATGCGGGTGAGAACCGACTGGCGCCGGTTATAGAAATTGAGACGCGCCTGCAAACACACGACATCCAGGGGCAGCGCCCGCAGTGCAGCAACCGCTTTACGCAGCTGGTCGGGCTCCGGCTGATCCTCGGCGTCATAGACGACGATGTACTCCCCCCGTGCTGCCTGCAGGGCGATATTCAGCGCACGCGGCTTGGTTCGTGGCTGGCCGAGCGGCATCAGCATCGGGCGGATGCTGGGGGGAAACGGGTAGCGGTTGGCCGCGCTCCGGGTCTCTTCGTCGTCCGACTCTATGAGGAGCAGCACCTCCAGCCTCTCCGGTGGGTAGTCAATCCGCTTGAGGCGCTCCACCAGGGCAGGCAGGATCCTTCCTTCGCGGTACAGCGGCACGAGAACGGTGTAGAAGGGAAGCTCATCCGCCTCCGCGTGGTGAGAGTCCGCTGCGGAACCGGTACCCGCAAGCTCGCCACGGATCAAGAGCCAGATCTTGTGCACACCTGTCGCGAAGTACAGAGCGGTGAGGATCCCGAGGCAGACGATCAGCGCGTAGCGTGGAATCGTCCCGACGAGAACCGCCCCCAGCGCCGCGAGCAGCACGAGCGCGGATGCTTGCACGCGGGTCATGACGATGCGGGCCCCGTCGCGCGCCGCTCCCCACGAGGTCGCCCAATGCTCCCCGTCCGGTGCTCCTCTCGGGGCCGCGACTAGCCTCGGCCGCTCTTCATCATTGAGTCGTCCGACCATCACATTGCGCCCTCTGTTATCCCTTCCCAAGCGGCAGCCCCTTTCCCTGGCCTGCCGGGAGGCTCACACGGGCTGGACAAATCCGTGACGGCTGGCTCAAGAGCACCGTGCCTGCTCCCCAGGATGAAACACCCGGATTCCAGCTCCCTTCCAGCTCTCTTCCCAGCTGTATGGCGGGGTGCGGGGCCATCCGCAGGTACCGCGCTGCGAGGCGGCCCGGCCTTGTGGTGGCCCATCGTCAGCCTGCCGGGCTGACAGCGAGCTGAGTCACGTCCCTGCCCCCCCGAGTTAGTGCGGCATGGAGCTGATCCCGGCGGTGCCGCGAAAGGCTCTCGTACACCGCCGAGCGGAACAGCGGATGCCGGAAGGCAAAGCCGCTGCTGCCCTCTTCCAGGACGCCCATCTGCAGCGCCTGGTCCAGCGCGTCAAGGAGGGCGGCATCGGAGACGGGCGGCTCAAGCGCCGCTGTCCCGGTGCGCAGTGCGCCCAGGGAGATCTCTGCTGCTCCGGAGGCGGCGGCCAGCACGAGCACCCGGCGCAGGGTCTCATCCATGGCCGCCAGCCGCATCGCCGCCAGTGCGCGCACCCGCGCCGGTACCTGCGCCGCGGCGCGCCATGACTCATCCTGGTCGCCCGCGGCGAGTGCGGGATCACCGCGCTCGCTCAGCTGCCGGACGAGTTCCCCGGCGAACAGCGGATTTCCACGCGATCGCTGGTAGATCCGCGCCAAGAGCTCATCGCCAGCACGAGCACCCGGAAGCAGCCCTCGCACCATTTGGTCGCAGTCCCGGCGGGAAAGGCAGCGCAACTCGATTCTCAGGCAGAGGCGTTCTCGCGTGGTGGCCTCAATCAACCGCCGGAGCTCCGAGCCAGCCTCAACTTCTTCTTCGCGAACCGCCCCCACCATCAGCCACGGCCGCTGGACAGCCAGATGTGCGAGATAGCGGACCAGGTCGAGGCTGAAGGGATCGGCGTCGTGCAGGTCGTTCAGGACGAGAAGCACCGGTTGCCTGCGGCCCAGATCGGTCAGCAGCCGCACGATGGCGGGGATGAGATCCAGGTGGTAGTCGCCTGGGGCGGGCTCGCCGCTCGTCCCCAGTGACGGTATGAAGCGGGCAAGGGCCGGGTAGCGGCCCGCTAGCTCGTTGCGCTCGGCCGCCGGGAGGCTCGCCGCGTAGCCCTCCAGCGCGACCGCGAACAGGCCGCAGGCGAACTGTTTCGCATGTGCGCCCCGCCCGCTCCAGAGCACAGCAGCTCCCTGCCTGCCCGCCCGGGCCGCAAACTCCTCCAGGAGCCGGGTCTTGCCAATACCCGCCTCCCCCGTGAGGAGGATCATTCCCCCGCGCCGCTGCGTGCCTCGCGCGAGCTGGCCGCACAGGTGCTGGATCACGCGGTCGCGGCCCACGAACGGCCTGACCAGAGTGGCTTCGGTGCCAGCCGGCAGGTGCTGGCTGACGACCGCGCGGTTTCGATCGGCCATTGAGGGATCACGATCAGCCGCGGCACTCTGCGGCGGCACCCGGCACCCGAGAATCTTGTGGTAGAGCGATACCGTTTCAGGCTGGGGTGCCATATCGAGTTCCCGCCGCAGCACGTCCGCGCAGATCTGGAATTGCCGTACGGCCTGGTCGGGTGTGCCCATCTCCGCATACAGGTGCATGAGCCGCCGGTGGGCCACTTCCCTGGTGGGATCCTGCCCGAGGGCCGCGCGGAGCTGATCCGCTGCCTCGTTGCAGGCGCCATCATTCCCGAGGACTTCTGCCAGTCCCACCAGCAGCCGGACCCGAAGTTCCGCCAGGACGCTGCGGCGCTCGGCACACCAGTCCGCGTAGCGGTCCTCGGGAAGGAGTTCACCGCCATAGGCAGCGAGCGCGGACTCATACGACGTGACGTCCTGATTCCGCAGCGCATCCTCGGCAAGCTGCTCAAACTTGTCCGCGTCGATCGCGACATGATCAGTGTTCAGCGCGAGCATGGCGTCTGTCAGCCGGAGGTACGCGGAGTCCGTCCGCCGGGGCAGGTCGGGCTCGAAAGCGTGCCGAGCGGCATGGAGCGCCTTGCCAAAGCTGTTGAGCGCCGAATCAACATCAGCCCCCGGCCACAGGATGTCAAGGATCTGCTCCCGGTGCAGTGCGTGCTCAGGGCAGGTCGCCAGCAGCTTCGTGAGGGTTTTCGCGCTGCGCCGCTGCCAGCCCGACACCGCTCGTGCCACGTCGGCGTGCTCGACGCGGAATCCTCCGAGTAGTCGCATGCTCAGCAGGGGCGTATCACCTAGCGCCGTGGACATCGCCGTACCGCTACTCGAACGGGCGCGCGATGTCACGCGGCGTCAAATTAGTGGGCCGTGACAAGGAACTATTAGCACGCATTCCCGCTCCCCGAAACGCAGGGTCTGACGTTGCTGCTCAGACACATTCGAAGGGAGTCACCCGTACCCCTACGGGCAACAGCCCACCACAAAGGCAACCTTGGGTCCGTGCAAGGCCCTGCACAATTAATTCAGCATCATGGCTCCTTCAGCCAGATGCCCAGTTATCTAAAGCCTTCTTTTCAGGATCATGTACCCTACGGGCACCAACTGTAGTCACTGCGTTGATCCTGGCACATCCCCTATCTGACGTAGCGCTATTCCGCACGGTGGGGTACAGAACCCGGGTGGCGCCCAACGTCGCTTTCTAGCACATCATGATCGTTTGGGAGGCCGGCGGCCTGGTCGGCGGACGTGGTGCCGGAGGACTGCAGAGATGTTGCTGTTTCGGGTCAGGCGCAGGATGGCAGGGGCGGGATTGCCTCGCTGGCACTGAGGCGGGACCGGCCCAGCCAGGCCGGGGTTAGTGAGGTGATGACCCCGGCCGGCCTGTGCTTAGGCGCTAAGCGGGTGAGTTGGTCAAAGGCTCGAAGGTGATCCTCAGATTGTCTGCCAGGTCAAATCGCAGTAGGGTGCCCGCCCGGCGGGCTTCTGCGATCCGTGCGAGCAGTTCGCTGACGGCCTGATAGGCATCGGCAGCATCCTCCGCCGTTATTTCCCCTTCGATCGTGAACCTATATGTGGTCACCGGGACTTCCTCAATGCAACTCAGGGTCATTCGTGACCAGTCCGCCAGAAACAACGAGGAATAGCGTCGCTCAGCAACGACGCTGGCGGGAAGAATTGAGTCCCTGGTGTGCGGAGAATCTCGTGCCTTCGTCCCGAATACAAGTTCCATGATCCCATTGACTAGGATCGTAAACACGGTTCGCATCCAATGCTCGGCAGCGCACGCCAAAGGTGGCACGGCCGCTCACCACCCCGCACCCCGGCGGTTGGAGACCCGGTCCAGTTCGGGCCGGATCAGCGCCACCGCTTCCAGCGTGGAATGAACCCGCAGCTTGGTCATGAGATTCTGCAAGTGGGTGCGGACGGTGTTCGCGGAGAGGCGAAGCCGGACCGCTGCCTCACGCCGCCCGGCGCCGTCGGCCAGGCAAGCCAGTACCTCACGTTCCCGGGGCGTGAGGGCGGCCAGCAGTCGCTCTCTTTCCCGCTGCTGCTCACGCTCGCGGAGCAGCAACCGCAGGACCTGCCCCGTTACGGCCGGTGGCAGCCATGTCTCCCCCCGCGCGACGCCACGGATGACCTGGAGCAGGTGCTCCAGCGATTCGTCCTTTCGCACCCAGGCGGTCGCCCCACCCCGGACTGCGGCCACGATACGTTCCGCCTCCGAGGAATAGCTCATCATGATCACGTGCGGCGCCTCGCCCCTGCCCGACACGTCCTGGCAGAAGGTGAACGCGGCACCGCCGGGCAGATCGCCGTCGAGCAGCACGATGTCGGTATGTTTGGCAACGACCGGGCGCAGCGCAGGCGGCTTTACGCTGACGGCGGCTACCACCGCGACGTCCACCTCGGCTTCCAGTCGGGCGGCGAGAGCGTCGGCGAAGGTGCGCTCCTGGTCGAGGATGAAGACACGGAGGCCCATGGCCTGAGCCTGGCTCATCATTCTTCGGTGGCGAAACCCCATCCTGCCGTGGGCTCACCTACGCCAGATGGAGGGGACCACCACTTGGCGGCGGGGCGGGGCCCCGGCTCAGCGGAGGGAGCGGCCGGCGGGACGTCAGGGGCGCCCAGCAGGTCCGTCCTGCTGGCGAGGGCGGCGGCTTCGAGCCGGCTATGTGCCCCCAGCTTGGCGAGGACGTTTTTCACGTACGTTTGCAGCGTGCTGGTCGCTATTTCCATCTCGCGAACCATCTGTGCGGTGTCCTGACCGGCAACGATCCTCTGCAGCACTTCGGTCTCCCGGGGGGTGAGCGCGCGCAGGGACTGCTCGCGTGGTATCGCGGCGGTGCGGTTGCGAGCCCACCGCGGCATCTCGTCGATCACCAAGCCGCCCTCGGCGATCACGTCGAGCGCGGCGGCGATCTGGCCGACGTCCTGGTCTTTGCGCAGAAAACCAGCGACACCGCCTTCCAGTGCCCCTGCTACGATCGCTGGTTCGGTGACTGCGGACAGCACCAGCACCTTGGTGCCGGGGTGGCGCTTCCGGATGGTCCGGGCGGCGGCGAGGCCATCCGGTGATCCGTGAAAGCGAAGATCCAGCAGGCAGATGTCCGGTTGATGGGCGGCCACGGCCCGGACGCCATCGGGGGCCGTCGTCGCGATCCCCACGACTTGATGACCGCGGGCTTTCAGCCCGGCGGCGAGCGCTTCGCACAATATCCGGTTTTCATCACAGAGAACTAGGCGCATCGGCCCCGCTCCTCCGCGTCGAGTCGCTCGTGCGGCAGCCGCGGGCAGCGACCGACTGCGGCATGCCCTGACCTGCCTCCCGGTGGCAGCGAGCGGGTTGAGCGGCCTCCTGAGTGCCGGTTTTCGCCAACGAATCTCACCTGCCCCCGTCCATCCCCGTGGAAGGACCGTATCGTCACTGTCCGGCTACTCATAGTCACCTTTGCTGCCGCGAGGCAGCAATTATGTCAATATGTGATAAGGACGTTGCGATGTGTGACTGGATGGATTCGGAAGTGGTGCAGCCATATCCCGGCCGATGCTGCAGTGCCCCTGGCGCTCCGCCTGCCATTGCCCGGTGCCAAGCACTCCAACTGGCGGCGGCCCCGACGCCATGAGTGCGCGACTGTTATTGACTGACTGTCATCTGTTATTGACTGACTGTCATCTTTCCCACCGGCGAACGTCATCCCCCGCCAACCCCCCAGGCCAAGTGCTCCAGCCACCGATCCTGATAGGCGGGACGGACCGGGACCAAAGCAGACCCGTCAATCATTGCACCACGAGTCTGCGTGTCAAGGGACAAGTGGGCCTGTTCTGGCCGATGCCTCCTCATTACCCCACAGCTGACTATCCGCGGATGCCGACGATTTACTTCGAATACAGGGACGGGCTCGCGGCCAGGTGACATGGGTCCGGGGCAACCCGTTGCGAAGGTGGCATGGATTTCAAGCTCGAACCGGCCCTGATTCCCGTATCGGATGTGGGCCGCGCAAAGACCTTCTCCGTCTAGAAGGCAGCCGCAGACGGCGTGGACGGGGGCGACCCGGATCACCCCTCCCGTGGCCCGGGGTGGCTGTGCCTCCTCCCCTGGCAATGTGCCGAGCAGGGCCACTGTGCGACCATCACCAGAGACAACTGCGCCGCGATGGGAAGGCAGGCGGAGAGTCTTGACTGGGACGGACCGATCCACGGCTCCTGTCGATCGGGTGGCGGTCATCATCCCCACATACAACGAGCGGGAGAGCCTCGAGGCAATCGTCGGCCGGGTGCGCAGCTCGGTACCTGACGCTGACCTGCTGATCGTGGATGACAACAGCCCGGATGGCACCGGGAGACTCGCCGACGAGCTCGCGGCCGGTGACTCCCGCATCCACGCGCTGCACCGGACCCGGAAAAACGGGCTCGGTGCGGCCTACATCGCCGGTTTCCGCTGGGCTCTCGACCGGGGATACGGCGCGATGGTCGAGATGGACGCCGACGGCTCCCACCAGCCGGAGGAACTGCCCGGCCTGCTCAAAGCCCTGGCTCGCGCCGACCTCGTCATCGGATCACGCTGGGTACCCGGCGGCAGGGTCATCAACTGGCCCAGGTACAGGCAGATTCTCTCCAGGGGAGGCAACACCTATGCGCGCCTGATGCTCGGCATCCAGCTCCGCGACGCCACCGGCGGTTACCGTGTGTACCGGGACACCGCGCTGCGGCGGATTGCGCTGGATGAGGTGGAATCGCAGGGCTACTGCTTCCAGGTGGATCTTGCACTGCGCACGCTGCGGGCCGGGATGATGGTGGTCGAGATGCCGATCACGTTCGTGGAGCGTGCCTGCGGTGTCAGCAAGATGAGCGGGACCATCATCGTCGAGGCGCTGTGGCGGATCACCCTGTGGGGAATCGCCGCCAGGTGGCATTCTCTGCGCAAACCCCTTGCCAGGTCAGGCGGCCACCTGCCGCGCCCGCCAACTCGTCGGTGATGGAGCTCAGGAGCACGACTACCGAGTGGACGACGGGCCGTGCCGGACTCTCGTCATCGTGGCTGGAGCTGTGGTGCAGTCATCATCAACCAGAAGGGCGGCCCGCCGCCCCAGCCCGGCCACCCTGCCCGGCCTGCTGACGCGCGGGCGGCGAGGGCTGCGAGGTCGGCTGCTCCAAGCCGCGGATGAAGCGCCTGTTCAGGTTCTTACGGGGCTCCGGCGCGGCGCTTCTATTGTCCTCTTGACCTGGAGCGCGCTCCACCCGTGAGCCTGGTATGGGACAGGGCGATGGAAGAGGGCGGAGATGGGCACGAGGGTTCTGGGGCGTTCCGGCATAAAGGTCAGCGCGGTCGGGTTCGGGTGCTGGGCGATCGGCGGCCCGTTCACCGCGGGCGGCAAGCCGGATGGCTGGGGAGAAGCGGACGATGGCGAGTCGGCTGCCGCGATCCGGCGCGCGCTCGAGCTGGGCGTCACCTTCTTCGATACCGCGGACGCCTACGGCACCGGCCACAGTGAGCTGGTGCTCGGCCGGTCGCTGGCGGGGCACCGCGACGAGGTGGTGATCGCCACGAAATTCGGCTATACCTACGACGCCGGGCGGCAGGCGCTGACCGGCGAGGACGCCTCGCCCGGCTATATCCGCCGGGCCTGCCAGGCGTCACTGCGGCGGCTGGGCACCGACCGGATCGACTTGTACCAGCTGCACCTGGGCCAGCTGCCGCTCAGCCAGGCTGAGGAGGTGATCGGCGTGCTTGAGCAGCTGGTGGCCGGTGGCCTGATCCGTTCCTACGGGTGGAGCACGGATGACCCGCAGCGCGCGGCCGCGCTCGCGGCAGGCCCGCACTGCGCGGCGGTCCAGCATCCGATGAACGTGCTGGCTGACGCACCTGGCATGCTGGCAACCTGCGAAACCCATGACCTGGCCAGCGTGAGCAACAGCCCGCTGGCCATGGGCCTGCTGACCGGCAAGTACGAAGCGGCCTCGCAGCTGCCAGCCAGCGACGTGCGCGCCGCGCAGCCGTGGGTGAGCTACTTCCGCCACGGCCGCCCGGCACCGGCGTAGCTCGCCCGGCTGGAGGCGGTCCGCGAGGTCCTGTCCGGCGGCGGGCGCACTCTCGCCCAGGGCGCACTGTGCTGGCTGCTGAACCACATCGAGCGCACCTCCAGCGGGCACCGCCGGTTCGGCGAGGACGACCTGGAATGGCTTGGGGTGCTGCGCTGCCTGCGCGAGACCGGCATGCCAATCGCGCAGATGCGCCGCTACGCCGAGCTGGCCCGCGGCGGGCAGGCCACCACCGCGGAGCGCCTCAGCCTGCTCACCGAACACGACACCCGCGTACGGCAACGCATCACCAGCCTGCAGGCCCAGCAGGAACACCTTCAGCGCAAGATCGACTGGTATCGCAGCCAGCTTCAGGCTGTGCCCAGATAAGTGTGCTGGCTGGTCAGATCCAGCGCGCAGCACGTCGGCCACTACCTGTGCCGAGACGGTCTTCGGCAGGAACCCGCCGACGCCAGCGACGAGCACCGCGGTCGTCTTAGCCGGCGAGCACTTCCGTTTCTCTCTATGACGCCCCAAGACGGTCCCGACCGGGGGGACACGTACAAGTTGCGACGGCTCACTCTGATCGACGGCCGGCACGGGCAGAGTTCATGACGGCCGCGTGGACGTTGGTGCTGGGCCGTCTTAAGGCAGGGGTGGCCACTGCATCGGACCCCGGCTCGGCGATGCCGCCCAGGGCGGGCCGACCCAAGCGCCGCAATCCCGGCTAGCGGGCAGGCGCCGGTCACGACGCTGGCCCGGCCGGTACCGGGTGGCTGCCTCCCGCGTGCTGCCTGGCACGCTGGCGGCCATGGTGATCTCGATCGCGGATCTGGAGGCGGCGGCGGCGCTCGGCTGGCGGGCACCGGAGGAAGCCCGGCTCGGCGGCTGGCTGCTGCGCGCGGCCGGCGGTTTCACCGGCCGCGCGAACAGCGCGCTGGCGACCGGCGATCCGGGCCTGTCCCTGGCTGCGGCGGCCGGGGCGGTGCGGCGCTGGTACGCCGATCGTGGCCTGCCGGCGATGATCGCCGTGCCCTACCCGCTGGGCCGGCCGCAGGCCAGCGTGTTCGACCGGTTCCTCGCCGAGGATGGCTGGACCGTGCGCCCCGGGGCTGCGACGGTGATGACCGCCCGGGCCGAGGCTGTGGCACGGCACAGCGGGGTCCCCCCGGCCCAGGTCGATGTGGACGCCGAGCCCGACGACGCGTGGCTGCTATCAGCGGGTCGGCTTCACCGACCACCACGACTACCACTACCGGGTCGCCCCGGTCAGCGCCTAGCCCGGCTCACCCGGGCGCCCGGGGGATGAGCAGGTGCGAGTCGAACCGGCCGCCGGTGTGGATCACGTGCGCACCCTGGTTGACGGAATCATCGTGGAACGCCTGCACCAGCGGCCGCGGCTGGCGGTAGATGTCCCGGCCCTGGATGACGAGGCGGAGCGTCTCGCCGGGGCCGAACCTGGTCCCCGAGGGCAGGATCTCGATATCCAGCGGCACGACCTGGCCGCGCCCGGGCTTGCGTTCCCGCCGGTGCGCGAGAACCGGCTGCCACGGGGTTGACCGCTGCTCGTCGAGTTCACGGTGCGAGGCCCGGATCCAGCCCAGCGCGACCGGCCCGTCGGTGAACACCGCGTAGAAGGGGAACCCGACGAGATCGCCGTATGAGTCCAGTTTCTGCAGTGCCACGAACACGTCCATGTCGTCGGCTTCGGGAGCGGACATCCAGACCCGCAGCCTGGCGTTGCCGACGAGTTCGGTGGTGGCGTCGAAGCGCAGGTCGAAGGTCGCGCGGCCGCGGCCCCGGCCGGCCTGCTCGCTGTCATAGGCCACGGATTCCGCGGCAGCCGGTGCCTCCCGCCGGAGCAGCGCGGATCCGGCGTCCAGGAACAGCCGCTCATACTCCGTGCCGGGCAACGGCCAGTCGGCGGCGGACTTCCGTGTCCCGGTGAAGGCGCGTTCGCGGACCTCGTAGCGCATCTCTGCCGCGAGATCCTCGACCAGGTTCGTCCCGTAACCCCACCGCTGCCCGATGTACGGCCAGAAGTACGTCTCCGGGATGCCGCCGTGGCGGGCCACTTCCCGGTAGGTGTCACTCCAGCCCTCCCACGGGTTGATGGCGGCCAGGTGCGGCGGATTGGCAGCCGCGATGGACCACTGCGCGGAGGCCAGGTAGGAGACGCCGGTCATGCCGGCCTTCCCGCTGCTCCAGGGTTGCGCCGCGGCCCATTCGACGAGGTCATAGCCGCTGGCTGCTTCCTCGGGGGACAGGTAGGTGGCGTTTCCCCCCGAATGCCAGGTCCCCGGGATGTCGACGTTGACCACGGCGTAGCCGCGCGCGGTCCAGTGCACCGGGTCGGGCGATTCGAATGCCGTGTACTCATTCTGCAGGCTTTGCTCACCGGGTGGCGGGCGCCTGCGTCCCGGCCTGTTTCTGCTGGCTGGTGGCTAGCTGCGGCAGGCGCGACTGGCCGGCCGTGACAATGGCTGGTGCCAGTGACGCGGTGCTGCGGATGCCCGGGGCCGTCGATCCCGCGGGGCACGGGGCGCGGTGGCTGTGCGGGTGCGAGCATGTCCGGCCGGCGGCGCCCCGCCTGGCCTGTGCTGCCCGTGCCCGCGCTGCCTGGGCAGCCGACTCCTCCTGGGCGGCGTGGGCGAGGAGCGGCGTCATCCAGGTGAGCATCGACGGCACTTCGGCACGCCAGGTGACCATGGTGTGTCCCCCGCCGGGGGTGAACACGAGCGGCACGTCCGTCTGGCGGAGCTGCAGTGCCTGCCAGAAGACCTGGGCATTGACCACGTCCAGCTTGTCGGCGCTCCCCGCGCCGAGCCAGAAATGGGGGACAAGCGCGGCGGGCGGCAGCGCCTCGAGCTCGTCGAGCGGCGTGTTCGCCCGTTCCAGCTTGCGGTTGCCGCCGAACGGGTTGACCAGCCTGGTGGGTTGATCCAGCTGATTGTCGAACGGCTTGAAGTAGCCGCTGAGCACCCCGGCGAACCCGTAGCCGTACCGGAAGTGCAGCGCCAGGTTGGCGGCGCAGAATCCCCCCTCGGAGTATCCGGCCACGCCCCAGGCCGTTCCCGGCGGCTGCACCCGCAGCAGGTGCGTGATCGCGGCCGGCAGGTCCCGGGCCAGGTAGGTCATGTCCTGCGGGCCGCCCACCTGGTTGAGGCACTGCAGCGACACATCCGCGGCGCCGTTCGCGTCAGGCATCACCAGCACGACGGGCTGCGCCTGCCGGGTGCTGACCAGCCGGTCGAGGGCAGCCGTCACGCCCACGACGTTGATCCAGTCCTGCGGCTCGCCGGGCTGGCCGTGGATGAGCTCGAGGACCGGGAACCGGTACTTGCGGTATGTCGGCTGGAAGTACTGCGGTGGCAGGTAGACGTAGACGACCCTGGTAATGCCGCTGCGCCTGCCGGTCACCGTCAGCCGCAGGGTGTAGCCCTGCTGCTGCGCCAACTGGAGGTAGCTGCTGCTGCGGGCAAGCGTGCTGAGCTGAGCGCCGGCGACGGGGCCGGTGGGCACCTGGGGTGCCGCGTTGCCCCCGGGGTTGGTCAGGTCGGCGACCGCCGCGCCCCAGGTCTCGTAGTAGCCGTAGTACTTGTTCACGGTCACCACTCCGAACAGCATCGCCGGTATGAACGCCAGGCAGGCAGCGAAGAGCCGGAAGACGGGCTGCCGGGCGGCGACCATCCACCACGTCAGCGCGCCGAAAAGCACTATCAGCACAACGAAAAGCGCCGTGCTCTGCGGCTCTAGCACGCAGGCCTCCGGATCAGGGGAAATGTCCTATCCTGGCGCTCCCGTGGGGCTCTTATTACCCCGGCCCGCCTCTCGGCTATGGAGCACGACGGTTATCGGAGCACGTTGGTTATCGCCATATTTGGCAACGCCGCCGCAGCAGGGCGAAGTTCCACGGAAGTGGTGCTGGGCGGGTAAATGTTTCGGTGGCATAAGGTCATGTGTTCATGTGCGGGGCGGCCCAGTGCGCTGGGCGCGCGGCCGGCTGAGGGCCACCAGCGTGAACACCCCGGCCGCGAGCACCAGGAACGCGGAGAGCAGGAGCGCGGCGTGCAGTCCCTCGTAGAAGGCGCTGTACGCGGCGTGGATGACCTTCTGCACGAGGGCGCCCTGGCCGGCCCCCGCGCTGCCGCCAGCGCCCTGGGTGTTGCCGCTGGAGGGGACACCGCCGGTCTCGACGGCGCGGATCACGATCGACTGGAAGTTGGCCGGGATGCCCAGGTCCTTCAGCCTGCTGGTGAGGCTGGACCGCAGCTGGGCGTTGACCAGTGCGCCCAGGATCGCCACCCCGGTCACCGCGCCGATCTCCCGGCTGGTGTTCGTCGCCGAGGCTGCCATGCCCGAGCGCGCGGGCGGTACCGCGGACAGCGCCTCCGAGGTGATCGGCACGACCGTGGTGCCGATGCCGATGCCGGTGAGCGCGAGGGTCGCGGCGAGCGGCCCGTAGGCGGGATGCGGGCTGAGCGTCAGCGTGGTCAGCAGCAGGCCCGCGCTGAACAGCAGGCAGCCGAGGAAGATCGACCAGCGCGGCCCCGCCGGGCTGGTCCAGCGGCCCGCCAGCAGGGACGCGAGGATCATCAGCGTCGTCATCGGCAGGAAGACGAGCGCGATCTGGTACCCGGTGTAGCCGACCACCTCCTCGAGGTACAGGGCGGTGAAGAAGAAGACGGCGAACGTCGCGAAGTACGCGCAGAAGGCGACCACGTTGGCGGTGAGGAAACGCGGCACGCGCAGGAACTTCAGGTCGAGCAGCGGATGGGCCGCCCGGCTCTCCCACCAGAAGAAGGCTGCCGCCGCCACCGCGCTGAGGCACAGCAGGATGACCACGCTGGGCGCGGTGAAGCCGACGTTCTCAGCGTCGATCACCGCGAAGACCAGCGCGGTCAGGGCCGCCGCGCCGAGCACCGTCCCGGCGATGTCCACCCGGTGCGCGTCCGGGTCGGAGTTCTCCGGCAGCACGACCAGGCCGGCCACCAGTGCCGCCAGCCCGAAGGCCAGGTTGAACCAGAAGATCGCGCGCCAGTTCCACGCGCCCACCAGCGCGCCGCCGATCACCGGGCCAAGGGCGAGAGCCAGGCCGGACACCGCCGCCCAGATGCCCACGGCCCTGCTGCGGCTGCGCTCCTCGGTGTAGATGTGCCGCAGCATGGACAGGGTGCCCGGCTCACTGGCGGCCGCGCCGAATCCCATGACCGCCCGCCCGGCGATCACCAGCCCGATGCTGGGGGCCAGCGCGGCCAGCACCGACCCGGCGCAGAAGATGCCTGCCCCGATCAGCAGCACCCGCTTGCGGCCGAACTCGTCGCCGACCATCCCGAACGCGAGCATGGCGCCGGCGAAGGTCAGCGCGTACGCGCTGACCACCCACTGCAGGGCGCTGACGCCAGCGTGCAGTTCAGCCTGCACGCTGCCGAGCGCGACGCTCACGATCGTGTTGTCGAGAAACGTGAGGAACAGCACCGTGCAGAGGATGGCCAGCGCGAGCCCCCGGCCGCCATGGCGCGCGGCCGACGCCCGCTCGGCCGGCATACCCACCGAGCGGACCACGTGGCTAGCCCGCGGACTTGCAGGCAGCCGGGAGCGACGACGTATTCCCGCCGTTCTCCAGGGTCAGCAGCCCGCAGAAGCTGGCCAGGCCAACCTTCCAGGTGCCGTTCTGGTAGACGGCGACCCCGCTCTGGTCCGACAACGCCGGCTGGCCGCCCACCAGGATCGAGTAGGTGACCTTGGCCTGGGTAGCCGATACCAGCGTCACCCTGGTGACCTTCGAGGTCGCCGAGGAGGCGAGGCTGGAGCCTGCCTGGGCCTTGATGATCGGGGCGAATGTCTGCCCGTCCTGCAGCAGGCTGATCCGCTTGGTGACAGGAGTCTTCGCGCTGAAGAACGCGGCCCAGTTAGCCGCGATCATCGACTCGGCGGCGGATCCGCCGGGAGAGGCGCCGGGAGAGGCGGCCGGAGCGGACGTCGCCGGAGCGGACGTTGTCGGCGCCGAACTGGCACTCGTGCCGGTGCCACTGCTCCCGCAGGCAGCCACGCCCGCGGTCAGCGCACATACCAGCACAATCTGCTGGAGTCTTCTATGAGCAACCATTCAGCTATTTTCCAACTTCCCGCTCAGTCGCCTGCGACTCGGGTGCCCCTTAGGTTAGGCCCTGCGGGGGCCGCGGGCCAGCCCCGCGGCGGCCGGTCATCCCGGCAGCGCGCGGCCCTCCGCGGCGTGCGTTTCGGCCTTGTCCGGCAGGCCGCGAACCAGCCCGATCAGCCCTACCGCGATGGCCGCGCCGATGATCACCCGGATCCACGGCGGCCGTGACCTGAGCGTGTCCTCCTCGAAGCGGATGAGGTACCGGCGTCGCACGTCGGCGGCATGCTGCTCGTCCCGATCCCGCTCGGTGTCAGGCATGCGTTTCACGCTCCCGGATCCATGATCGCTGCCTGCGGCCGGCAGGTCCCCGGGCGATGCGCTGGCGGCCCGGGGCGCCAGCCTTGGCGCGATCCTCCGCCCATGCTTGATCCCCCTGGCACCGGCAACATCATCCGCCAGGGATGAAACCGGCAGCGCTCAGGCCGCCGGGGCAGCGCTCAGCCGTGGCTGGCGGACAGCGCGGTGAGCACCGCCAGGGTGAACGTGCCGGCAGCGGTCAGGCCATGCAGGATGACCAGCCTGGGCGGGAAGGCCGGCCGGGGGGCGCTGCCGCCGCGCCTGGCGGCCAGCGTGTTGCGCGCCAGCCAGCCGAGCCCGGCGCCGATGGTGACCACCAGGATCGCGAACGAGACCCAGGCCAGCGGCTGGTGCCGGGTGCCGACGAAGATGAACCAGCAGCCGAGGCCGACGATGCCGAGCGCCGGATGGCTGAACTCGAGCAGTGGGTGCTCACCCGGCGTGGCGTGGACCTTGACCCGGGGGATGGGCGGCGGCTCGCCCTGAGGGGTGACCGGGACGGTCACCGGCCTGGCCGGCGCGCTGCTGGTCACCGCGGTGGCTGCGCTCCGCCTGGCGGCGTTGCCGATGATGAGCAGGGACACGCCTGCAGCGGCGGTCAGTATCCACAACACCAGGGCCGCAATAGCCACCAGGGCTCCCTTCGCGCCGCCGGGCTCGTCCGGCCGGGACCTTCCGGCACCGCGCAACAGGCTAGCCAACACCTGGCGGTGCCAGGTGCCGCGCCCTGGCCGGTGGCGTGGACGAATCCCTGGCTGCCTGGACCGCGCTCGACCTGACGACCATGATGTCACTGCGCCAGCACTACGAGGCTCCGGTCACCCCGGGTCTGGTGTCGTCCCGGCAGCACCGAAACCGGCATCGATGCGGTTCGCCGTCAGGCGCCCGGTGCGGTCTGGACCGCGGGCTTCGTCGCGATGACGACGGTGGCGTTGAACTCCTCGGAACGGGTGACCCGGGGGATCAGCCCGCTGCGGGCGACGGCCTCGACGGCCTGGGTGGCCTGCCGCTCGCTGGTCTCGAACAGCAGATGGCCGCCGGGCGCCAGCCATGGCGGCGCCGCGGCGGTCACCCGCCGGAGGACGTCCAGGCCGTCCGCGCCACCGTCGAGCGCCACCCGGGCCTCGTGGTCGCGGGCCTCCGGGGGCAGCAGCCCGACCTCATCGGTGGGCACGTAGGGCACGTTGGCGAGCAGGACGGCGACCCGGCCACGCAGCACAGCGGGCAGCGGATCGTAGAGATCGCCTTCATGCACCTGGCCGCCGAAGGCGGTGAGGTTGCTGCGGGCGCAGCGCACCGCGGCGGGGTCGATGTCGGCGGCGTGCAACTCCACGTGCAACTCGGCGGGGCACAGGGCGGCTGCCAGCGCCGCGCCGAGCGCGCCCGAGCCGCAGCACAGGTCAACGACGATGCTTCCCGGCCTGCCAGCCGCCCGGGCAATGTCGGCGGCCTGGCGGACCAGGAACTCGGTGCGACGGCGGGGGACGAACACCGCGGGGTCCACGGCTACCCGCAGGCCGCAGAACTCCGCCCAGCCAAGGACGTGCTCAAGGGGCTGGCCGGCGGCCCGCCGGTCCACCATGCCGGCGAGGTCGGCTGGGCTCCGGGCCGCGGAGACGAGCAAGCGGGCCTCGTCCTCGGCGTAGACACAGCCCGCGGCGCGCAGCCTGTCGACGATGACCGGATCGGAGTGAGAGAGGTGAGCTGGCATGAGCGTGCCCTTCGCGTGTGCCGGGGGCGCTCCCGGTGTCAGCTAGGCAGGCTGGCCCGCACGGCCCTGAGGTGAGAGCACCCGGCCTGATCTGGCGGTAATGGGTGTCACCTCCCCGGGACGTGCACGGCTGGTGACGGCTACCTTACCCGGTCCGCGCTGGCCTGGGCGCCGGTGACCGGGCCGCGGCGACATCGAGTTCATCGGCGCGCACCGGGCCGGCATGAAGGCACTACTCGAGATCTTCCTCAACGGCGGCTTCCGCTGTGACACCGCCGCGTCGGCCGGGGACGCTGTTAGCCGCCCTACCGGGCGGCATTTCGGCAGCTCAGCGTGGCAGCACGAACGGGTTCAGCGTGCCGGCCGGGTCAACGGCCGAGCGGATCCTGGCAAATAGCGTGAGTTCCGCGGCGGAGCGGGCGAGCGGGAGCCAGCGTGCTTTCAGCGCGCCTATGCCGTGCTCGGCAGATATCGAGCCGCCGAGGGAAGCGACGAAGGAGAACACGGCATCCTCGTGACGGCCGTCGGCGGGCGCCGCGGGGACCACGTTGGCGTGTACATTTCCGTCGGCGACATGACCGAAAGTGATCACCCTGGCTCCCGGATCGACCTCGGCGACGACGTCGGCGACCGTGGTGGCCAGCTGGACCCACCGCGGCGCGGGCACGGACACATCCAGCTTGACCGGGACGCCGAGGAAGCCGGCTGCCTCCGGGTGACGTTCCCGGTAAGCCCACAGCCGGGCGCGGTCCGCCGCGGTCCCGGCCACCGCGGACAGATGGTCTGCGGCGATGTCGGCGAGATGGTCGAGCGCCCCAGGGCCACCGGCCTCGAGCAGGAGGTATGCCTGGGCGGGCGCCGGCAGCGGCGCTGGCAGGCCGGCCCGGCTGATGAGGATGTCCAGGCCTGCCGCGGTGAAGAACTCCGCGGACAGCAGGCCGGGCACGTCCCGGACGGCCTGCCGGGCCAGGCTGTGCACTTCGCCGAGGCTGGTCAGCCCGATCAGCGCGGTGACCAGATCCCGCGGCCGGGGTACCAGCTGGAGGCGCGCCCGGGTGATGACTGCGAGGGTTCCCTCGGAGCCGGCCAGCAGCGACGGGTAGTCGTACCCGGTGTTGTCGTTGGCCAGCCCGGACAGGTGAGATACCACGGTCCCGTCCGCCAGGGCAGCCTCGACGCCGCGAAGCCGGGCGCGCATCGGCCCGTAGCGGAGCACCCGCAGGCCGCCGGCATTGGTGGCGATCGCGCCGCCAACGGTCGCGCTGTCCCGGCTGGCGATGAGGACGCCCAGATCCAGCGCCGGGTGCGCCGCGGCGACCTGGCTGAGGGTGACCCCGGCCCCGGCGGTGACCTGGGCGGCATCCAGGTCGGGCGGGCCGAGCTGGTCGAGCCGGGTCAGGCTGAGCACGAGTTCCCCGTGCAGCGGGACGCCACCGCCGACGAGGCCGGTGTTGCCGCCCTGGGGAACCACGGCTACCCCGGCCCGCGTGCACAGCGCGAGCACCGCCGCGACCTCGGCGGTGTCGCGGGGCCGCACGACGGCTGGCGGATGCCCCTGGAAGCGGCCGGTCCAGTCCACGGCGTAGCCAGCCGTGGCGCTGCCGGTCAGCACATGCTGCTCGCCGACCGCCGCGGCGAGGTCGCGGAGCAGCGTCTCCGGCACGGCGCGCGGCACCGCGCTTATCCGGCTGAGCAGGCGTGCATGGCGCGGGCGAAAGCCTCGCCCCGGTCACGGTAGTCGCGGAACTGGCCGAAGCTCGGCGCGGCGGGGGAGAGCAGGACCACGCCGTCCGGGCGCGCCCAGGAGAACCCCTGCTGGACGGCCCCATCGAGATCGGGGCACGGGGTCACCTCGACCTTCCCGGCGTGCTCCGCCTCGATCGCGGCCTGGATGCGCGGGCCGCTGTCCGGCAGGGCCAGCACCAGCGTCGGAGTGTCGCGGCTGGCCAGGCCGGCCCCCAGCGGCCGGTAGTCGATGCCGCGGTCCTGGCCGCCCGCGATCAGGGCGACGCGGCGGCCCGGGAAGGCATCCATCGCGGCCAGGGTGGGCAGCACGTTGGTGGACAGACTGTCGTCCACGAAGGTGACCCCGCCGACCGATCCGATGACCTGAAGCCGGTGGCTGAGCTGCTCGAACCCGGCGGCCGCGGTGCGCAGCGCCGCCTCGTCGCGAGCCTGCGGCACGCCCATCGCGCGCAGGCACGCGCGGGCGATCAGGGCGTTGCGCCTGCTGTGCGCGCCCAGCAGGCGCAGTGGCCGCATCCAGTCCGCCGCCGGGTCGTCATCCGCGTGCACCCATTCGACCCGGGGCCCGAGCATGGACATCCGCTCGCGCAGCAGGTCGCTGTCCCCGTTGGCGATGGTCAGGTCCGCTCCCGGCTGGGAGCAGGCGGACAGCTTGTCCCGGTAGTAGGCCGCCACGCCGTGGTGCCAGGGCAGGTGGTCCGGGTGCAGCGAGGTCACCGCGACGACCGGGGGCGAGCAGGCCAGGTCCGTTGCCTGGTAACTGGATGTCTCGATCACCCAGTAATCGTAGTCGATGCCGTCCTGCGCGGGCTCCCAGGGCGGCTGGCCGATGTTCCCGCCGACCATGCACCGGTAGCCCCAGCGGTGCAGCAGATGCCCCGCGATAGCCGTTGTGCTGCTCTTGCCCTTGGTCCCGGTGATGCACAGGACCCGGGCGCGGGGCGCTTCCTGCAGCCACAGCCCGAGGCCGCCGACCACCGGGACGCCGCTGTCCTGCAACTGCCGCAGGTCCGGCCGGTACCGGCTGATTCCCGGTGACTTGACCACCACCTCGCAGCCGGCCAGCGCTGCGAGGCCGCCGTCGTCCGTGGCGAGGACCGGGCGGCCGTCCACGCCCCCAGCCGGCGGGCGGTCGTCGACCAGCACCGGCGTGACACCCAGCGAGGTGAGCTTGCGCAGGTTGGCCATGCCCTCGACGCCGAGGCCCCAGACCCCGGCGGACCTGCCGCGCAGCTCAGACCAGGAGATCGTCGGCCGCATAAGCATCCGGGATGAAGTGCTCGCCGATGGGCCGCAGCAACTCCGCGGCGGGCGGCACGGGCAGGCCGGCCAGTTCGCCAGCGAGGACCTGCAGCAGCTTGGTGCCCGCCCGGTCGGGGCGCCGTGCCGCCAGCAGCGCGGCGGCACGGCATTCGCCGACCTCGCCAACGCACTCGAACGGCTTGCTGCGGGGGGACGTGCCGAGCAGCGTGCGGAACCGGTCGGCCAGCGATGCGTCGGCGCCCGTGCCGGCCAGGTCGCTGCCGGCCAGGTCGCTGCCGGCCAGCGGTTCCCGGCCGCCGAAGATGCGCTCCAGATCCTGAGCAGGCAGGAACGGGGCGAGGATGAGGTCGATGAAGCAGCATTTGTCGCAGCGGCCGCACCAGTGGTCGAGGCGGAGCGACTTGTCGATGTGGAACGCGCGGTTACAGCTGCGGAAGGTGTCGTGGTACCGGGTCAGCGCGGCGAACCGCTGGGCGACCCACAGTTCGCTGAACGGGCGCAGCGCGGAGAAGTAACTCAGCCTTTCGCCGAACGACTCCGCCAGCACCGCCCGGAACCCGCTCTCGAACGCGGCGCTCTTCGAGTACTGGTGATTGACCGGCCGGCCGGCGTCCTCCAGCGTCGGGATGGACGCGGACCATTCGTTGGACATCACCACGGCATCACGGCCATCCAGCACCGCCGCCATGACGGCAATGGCCGAGATGATCCCGGTGACCGGGACGTGCCCGTTGCGGAAACCGAGTTCGCGGGAGCGGAGTAGTTGGGGGTCGATCTCGCGCTCCGCGCGCACGACGGGAAGCCCGGTGACCGCCGCGGGACGCTCGATGGCCTCGAAACGGTCACCTGGCCTGCTCACGATGAACAAGGCCGGCTCGGCGCGGCGGCGGACCAGTTCGACCGTGACGATGGAGTCGATCCCGCCGCCGAACGGCACCAGCGGGCGGTCGGCCGCCGCAGGGCGCCCGTCCGGGTCCCCGGGCTGCTCCGCTGAGCCGTTGGGCACGGGCCCGCTGCGCGCTGGCCCGCTGAGCACGGGGCCCTCGATGCGCAGCCCGGACAGGTCCAGGCTGTTGCGGTAGGCGAACTCGGCCAGGCCATCGAGGTAGAACGCGCGCAGGAAGTCGCGCTCGGTGTCGGTGACAGCGGTCCCGCCCAGGTCGATGACGGCAGGAGCGGCCGTCTTGTAATAGGAGACGCCGGCGAGCAGGAACACCAGCCGCGCCGTCGCGGCGGTCACCGGCGACTCCCACCGGCCGCCGGTCCCGAAGCTGACCCGCTCGGTGAAGCTGCGGCTGCCGAGGGAGTACTGGCAGGCCAGCAGCCCGCGGGCAGGGTCGAGATGGTAGCTGTCGTAGCGGAACGGGGGCGCGGCGCTCATCGGCCCTCCCTGGGCCTCAGCCGCGCGACGGCCGCGAAGCGCCCGCATGGCCGCGCCTCGCGGTGGCTGAAGAAGTACCCCGGCCCGGTTCCCGTCCGCCCGGTTCCGGTCGGCATTGGCGCCACCTGGATCTGGCTGTCCGGGACACCGGATTCGCGGAGGATACGGCGGTTCGCCGCGGGCAGATCGAAGAGCCACCGCCCCGTGCTTGAAAGTTCAGTGCCGTCTGCGCGCATGATCCCGGCCAGGTCCCCGCTGAAGTAGCGGTCAGCCTCAGCCGCGACCTCCGCGCCCACCTGATAGCGGTCCGCTGCGACGGCCGGGCCGACCGCCGCAAGGATGCGCCCGGGCCGTGCGCCCAGCGACCGCATCGCGTGCAGCGCCGCCCCGGTCACTCCGGCAACCGTGCCGCGCCAGCCAGCGTGTACGCACGCCAGCACCTGTGCCTGCGGGTCGTACAGGACGATCGGCACGCAGTCAGCGACCAGCACGACCAGCACGGTTCCCGGATCGGTGGTCACCACGGCGTCGGTCTGCCCGATCGCGTCATCGCGGCGCAGCGCGCCCCGTCCCCGGTCCGCCGCCGACACGATCTTGACCTGGTTCCCGTGCGACTGCTCGCAGAAGACGAAGTCGCCCAGATCGGCGCCCAGCGCCGCCGCCACCCGGCGCCGGTTCTCCAGCACATCGGCGGGCACGTCACCGACGTGCAGGCCGAGGTTCAGCGTCGCGTAGGGACCGGATGACACGCCGCCGTGGCGGGTCGTCACCATCACGTCCACGTCCAGGGCATCGAGCGACGGCCACGCCAGGACGTCCAGGGCGCCCTGCTTGCGCAGCCCGGGCCCGGCCGTTGTTGCAACTGTCATGCGCGGTGTTCCAGCCTCCGGTTCGTCCTGCGGTGGGGGAGAGCATGACCCGCCGCGACGAGGGCAGCGGCACCGGGTCGAAGCCTACGCCAGTCACCCGGTCGCCGCGGCAGGCCGGCCGGGCGCGGTGCGCGGCGCGCCAGGTCAAGCGGACGCCGGGCCAATATGCTCAGCGGCATGTGGCCTGAAGGACCGAGCAGATGGCTGTCGCCCTGCAGGATGTGCGTGCCGTGCTGGCCAGCCCGCTGCCCTGCAACCAGGATGCGGTGGGCGTGGTGGCGGTGCTGTCCGAGGAGAGCCATCCCTGGTCAGCAGAGGGTGAACGCCGGCTGCGCTCATTCGCCGAGGCAGGCGCAAGCCGTGCGGCCCAGCGGCCAGCCCAGGACCTGGTGATCAAGTTCCTGGAGCACCTCGGCGCGATCCGCGACGCGATGGACGACCAGGGCTTGTGGGATGAGGCCGACGGACTGTACTACGACCGGCTGGTCACCCCGCAAGGCACCATCGTGCCGGTCAAGGTCTGGTCTATCGCGGCGATGATTCCCGCGCTCGCGATGGCGGTCGTCGACGAGGACCTGATGGACCGCGCGCTCATCGTGGGCAAGCAGTTCTCGGCGTTCCTCCAGGCAAACGACATGCTGGACCGCGCGGACCTGACCGCCAGCGGACGGCTCCGCGGCACACCGGGCAACCAGCGGCTGCTGCTCAGCCTGGCCAGCCCGGCACAGCTGGAGCGGATGCTCGCCCGGCTGCTCGACGAGGCCGAGTTCCTGTCGCCGCACGGCCTGCGCGCGCTCTCGGCCCATCACCGCGATCATCCCTACCAGATCGACGTCGAGGGCTATCAGGCCACCATCGACTACGAGCCTGCCGAGTCGACCACGCCCTTGTTCGGCGGGAACTCCAACTGGCGCGGGCCGGTCTGGTTCCCGATGAACTACCTGGTGATCAGCGTGCTGGAGCGCTATCACCGGTTCTACGGCGACGAGCTGATGGTCGAGTACCCGACCGGCTCTGGCCGGAAGCTCACCCTGGACCGGGTTGCCCAGGATCTGCAGGACCGGCTCATCTCGATCTTCACCCGGGGGCCCGACGGCAGGCGGCCGTGCTTCGGCGGGACCGAGTTGCTGCAGCAGGACCCGGCCTGGAAGGACAACCTGGTCTTCAGCGAGTACTTCCACGGGGATAACGGTGCCGGGCTGGGCGCGTCGCACCAGACCGGCTGGACCGGCGTGATCGCCGACGTCATCCGCCGCCGGCGCGGCGCGGTCCCGTCCATCAGCGACGCGGTGCACGCGGCCGGACGGCCGGCCCGGCCATGAGCGGGCCAGCAGCCAGCCCGGCATTACGACGCCGGGGTGTGGCACGCCTTCGTCCCGGGTGCCGGGATCGGGCAGGCATACGGGTACCGGGCCACCGGCCCCTACGATCCGGCTCGTGGGGTGCGGTGCAATCCCGCGAAGCTGCTGCTCGACCCGTACGCCCGGGCGCTGCATGGGACCGTCACGCCGGGGCCGGCGGTGGCGGGGTACGCCGCGGCGGGGCAGACAGAGTCGGCTGGCCCGGCGGAGCCGGACATGCCGAGCACTGCGGACTCCGCCGCCAGCGTGCCCCGCAGCCTGGTGACCGACCAGGCCTTCCGCTGGACCGATGACGCCCGCCCGGCGCACCGGTACGAGGACACGATCATCTACGAGACGCACGTCAAGGGCTTCACCATGCGCCATCCCGGGTGCCGCCGCCGCTGCGCGGGACCTACGCCGGCCTTGGCCATGAGGCGGCCATCGGCCACCTGCTCGACCTCGGCGTCACCGCCGTCGAACTGCTCCCGGTGCACGAGAGCGTGCCGGAATCCTTCCTCGCGGCGCGGGGGCTGACGAACTACTGGGGATACAACACGATCGGCTATTTCGCCCCGCACCAGGGCTATTCGGCGGCGGTGCGGGCCGGGCGGCCAGGTCGCCGAGTTCAAGGCCATGGTGGACGCGCTGGACCGGGCCGGCCTGGAGGTGCTGCTGGACGTGGTGTTCAATCACTCCGCGGAGGGCAATCACCTCGGTCCCACGCTGTGCTTCCGCGGCCTGGACAACCCCGCCTACTACCGGCTGGATGACGGCGACCCGCGGTACTACATCGACCTCGCGGCCGCCCCGGCGAGGGCGTAGGCTCCGCCGGCCGCGCTGCCGCCGGAGTAGCTGACCGTGGTGGTAGCGATGGCCACGGGGGCGTTGCCGACATTGACGACATCGAACCCGAGTTTCTTGAGGCTGGCCGCGGCCTGCCCGGCGAGGCCCGCGGTGCTGGTGCCGTTGAGCACCGCCACCTGCACACCTCGGGGGGAGGTCGCCGGCAGGTGACCGGACCACAGCCGGCCGGCCTTCAGTATCTGCCAGAGGACGTCGTCCTGCGGCTCCGCGGGGAGCAGGCGGTTGGTGTTGGCAGGGCTCCCCGCGATCCACAACCTCGGCGCGATCGACGTGCTGCGCACGGACAAGACGGGCACGCTCACCAATGGCCGCGTCGCCCTGGACTTCTGCGTGGACGCCAGCGGCCGTCCCGATCCCGCGGTCACCCGCTGGGCGTGCCGCAGCAGCCTCTGGGCGGCCGAGGACATGGCCGGGCAGGTCTGCGACCAGCTGGATGAAGCGCTGCTCAAGCGAGCGTCCGAGCTCGGGCTGCGGGCGGACGAGGGATTCTCGGTGCGTCCGCCTGCTGGCGGCGCCCGGCGTCGGCATGCACGCCCCGCCGCCGGCGTTCTACCCACTGCTGGCCGCAGTGGTTGCCGGGTACTGCGGGATCATCCTGGTGGTCAGGGCCGGATACCGGAAAGCCTGCGCCTGCTGGCTGTGAGCCCGCCCGTGGCCTGCCAGCGCAGAGCGCGGGGCCGCTGCCCGGGCGGCTCAGCCGTCCGCCAGGATGTCCACGGCGATCTCGCCACCGAGGCGGGCTCCGGCCAGCAGGTCGAGGTCGTCGCCGCTCCAGAACCGGCCAGCGTCGTACCAATTGGGCCGGCGCTGGCCGGAGAGCAGGCCCATGGCCTGGTAGGTGACCGCGACGACCTCCGCGCAATACGCGGTCTCCAGGGTGGCCTCGTGGCTGGCCGGGTGGCCGGCGTGGCCGGCCCGGGCCTGGCCGCCACGGCGCACGGCAGGCAGCCGGCCGCCCAGCCATCGCGCTGCCAGCCGGGCCGTCGAGGGGAACGGGGTGCCGTCCAGCCGGGCGATGGTGCGCAGCAGCGCGTCCTCCATGCCGGGAAGTGGCGGGTGCTCCAGCTGGCGCAGCCACGCCTGCTGGCCGTACTTCGAGGCCCAGACGAGAACAGCGGCACGCAGGTCATGCAGTTGGACACCGCGCTGGCGGGTGCCTGACCAGAGGTCCTCCAGGGAGCGGCCCAGCTCGGCATGCCACATCAGCGGTGGCAGATCTTCGATGACCACGGACATGCCAACATGGTTGACCGGGCTGTTCGTGCTCACCCGGATGGCCCGGTCAGCCATTGAATGGCCGCGGAACAGCCAGATGTCGCCTGTCCGGGTCAGGTCCAGGGCCTCGTCCAAGGAGATGCGCATGCTCGGCACGGTCGTAGCCTAGGCACGTGCGCTGGTGGAAGATACTGGGATTGGCAGGCCTGGCGGGTGTCGCCGCCACGGGCGTCGTGATCGTCCGTGCGGAGCGGCGCCGCCGTGCATACACGCCGGAGGAGATCAGGGAGCGGCTGCACGCCCGGCTTGCCGAGTCATCCCCGCCCGGGCGTCGGTAAGCAGCCGCGCCTGGCGCTGGCGGGGCACCGTCGGTCCGGCGTTGCGGGATCGGAGTCGGCTGACGATGCGAACTCGCCACTCGGTGCTGGCTTCCAGCTCACCGGCCCGCCTGCGGGTCCTGCGCGATGCCGGGCTGGCCCCGGAGGTCGATGTCAGTGGCGTGGACGAGACCACCGACGCGCCCGATGTGGCCAGTGCCGTGTCCGTCCTGGCTGAGCGCAAGGCCTCGACGGTGGCCGGGCGGCCCCCGGTGCCCTGGTGCTCGGCTGCGACTCGATGCTGGACCTGGATGGCACGCCTGCGGGCAAGCCGGCCTCGTCGCGGGAGGCCGCCGATCTGTGGCGGCGCATGTCCGGACGGCCTGCCACGCTGCATACCGGGCACTGCCTGATCGGCTCGCCGAGGCCGGGGTGGCCATCGTCGGGTTGTGGCGGCGGCCGTTCGCCCCGGTGGTCAGGGACCTGGCCGGCCATGACCGGGGGTGGCTGGCGGAGATAGCCACTGCGGCCTGCGGGCTTCCCGTGATCACTGTGTCCGGCGTGCACGACCCGGTGGGACTGCCCGGCCTCGTGGCCGAGCATGATGGTGAGCGGCTCGGCGCGCTCACCTACCGGGTGGGTGCCGGCGGTATCGAGGTCGTGACCCTCAACAGCCTTGCCGAGGGCCGCGGGATCGGTTCGGCCCTGCTGGCCGGTGCCCAGCAGGTAGCCCGGCTGGCGGGGCAGCGACTGTGGCTCATCGCGGGGAACGAGAATATCCGGGCGATCGGTTGCTACCAGCGCCGCGGCATGGACATGGTGGCCTTGCACCGGCACTTCGCGGATCAGGTCCGGCGGGTTAAGCCAGCGGTCCCCGGCGCGGCGCACGCCGGGATCACCTACCGCCACGCGATCGAGTTCGAATACCCCGCCCCGGCCGCGGGCTAGGTTCGCCTCATCCGGTGCCCAGCGCGGTCAGCAGGGCGAGGAGCATCGTGCTGACCGCCAGCAGGCCATGCGCGGCGATGACCGCGACGGGCGGTCGGCCACCGGCCTGCGCTGGCCGCACCCTGGCGGCGCTGGCGGGACCGCGCTCGTCGGCCAGCCCGGCGCTCACCATGGCCATCCCGAATCCCGCCGTTATCAGCAGCGATCCCACGGCGCCCCAGGCCACCGGGGTGCTGCCAGTGATCAGGAAGACGATCCAGGCCACCAGCCCCGCCGCGGCAAGTGACAGATGCCCGAACATCACCGTCGGCGGGACACCCCGCCCGCTGGATCCCCGTCGGCGGATGCCTCCGTGCGCTATCCAGCCGCCGAGCAGGTAGGAGCCGATCCCAGCGGTCGTGAGCCAGGTGCCGAGTGCGGCCGCGCCGAGTGCAGGCACCCCGCCCGGGTGGCGGGCCGGAGCCCGGCCAGGCGGCGCGGCCGGCCGAAGTCGCGGGCTGACCGGTTCCGGGGGCAGGTGGGTGATCAGGTAACCGAGGTGCTCGCCCGCGGTGGCGGCCCGTCGTCTCCAGGCCACCTTCCGCTGGCCTGCGCCGGCCACGACGTAGATGGCCCGGCCGATGGCCAGCTTGACCTGGCTGCCGCTGAGTCCCCGGCACGCCGCTGGCAGCCGCTTCGGGGTGAGGTGGTGCTCAACGGCATGGATGGTGTAGTCAGTACAGTTCTGCACGCTGTCCCCGGACGTGCTGGCGGGACGGGCAGCACATCCTGCCATCAGCAGAGCAGCCAGGGCTGTGGCCGCGAAGGCCGCAGCCCTGGGAGGAATGTTCATCGCGCTCCCGCGGTCGGCGTCACTGGCCGGCCGGCCCGCGGCTCGCTACTGTCAGCGGGAGGACAGCACCTCGGCTATCTTGGCCGCGGCCGCGGACGGATCCTCCGCGTCATGCAGCAGTTCACCCCAGGACCATCGGAAATACCAGCGCAGGCGGCCTTTGCCGTCAGTGCCCGGGGTGCAGTCGATGCTTTCGGCGAGCATGGTCGCGCCGGGGATGAATATGTGCAGTGCCGCCGGGTAGGTGGTCTTCACTGACGCATGTAGTCCCTTGGTGTCCAGCGCGGTCGCCAGCCGGTGCAAATGGTAGCTGCGTGCGTGATCGCGGGTTCCGTCCAGCATCTCCCCTGCCTAGCGTCGGTCGGCACATTGTCGCGGCGCGCGGGGTGGGTTTGTCAACCCTGACGAGAGTGATAGTCGCCATACTCGTCGGGCCCGTAGGGATCGGCGCTGTATGCGCCGGGGTAGCGCGTGCCATTCTGGCCCGCGTCGGGATGCGTGTCGCCGTGGCCAGCCTGGCTGGCCTGGGTGCCGTAATCCGGGTTCTCCGGGTATCCGCCGCTGGGCGTGGCCGGGTACGGGTACGCCGCAGCCGACTCCGGTGCCGCGGGCGCGACCGCGGGAGGCGGTGCGGAATACCAGGTGCTGCCCTGCTCCGGCGTGCCGCTGGCGGGCTGGTAGCCAGCCACGGCCGGGCCGTAAGGATCGGTGTAGGCGGCGGAGGGGCCGGTTCCGTATCCCGCGTAGCTGCCGCCCGCCGGGGCCGGGCTCTCCGGGTAGGGGGACGTTCCGGTTTCCGGGCGGGGGGGCGGGGCGCTGTCCACGTAACTTCCGTACGGGTTGCCGGCACCGGCCTGCGGAGACGGCGCCGCCGGCCCGGGGCGGCGGTCGCCGTCCCAGCCCGTCCGGGGGCCCGCCGCGGCAGCCGGGTAACCGGGCCTGTCGGGCGGGGTGGCAGCGGGCTGCCTGGTGGCCGCCGGGCGCAGCCCGTTCGGATCCGTGCGCTCGGCCGTGCCGGCCTGGTAGCCGTGCCTGCCGGGGGCTTCCGGGTAGCCCCTGCGGCCATTGGCGGACGAGCCCGGGTTGGTGTCATACCCATCCAGGGCGCTCGGATAGCCGCCATGGCCCGCGGCTGGATAACCGCCTGACTGGTGCTCGTCGGCGTCCCTCGGCCGGTTCTGCTGGCGGCTCCTCCCGGCGCTCCGGTGGTAGGACCTGCTGTCCTGCGTCGGCGCCTTCTCCCGGGAGAAGGAGGGGCTGGTCAGCGGGTCGTCGTCAGCGCGGCCACGAGCGCGTGGACGGCCCGCCGGGGCGGCCGGCCTGATGGCCGGTGCCGCCATGGTGGGCTCGTCGGCGTCCCTGGCGACTGGGCCGCGGCCGACTGTGTCCCTGGCGACTGTGTCCCTGGCGACTGTGTCCCTGGCGATTGGGGCGGCAGGCCCGAAAGCCGCGGCCTCCGCTGGCGGCCGCGGGCGGTCCCTGACCGGGAGCCGCTCGGTGACGTCGGGCTGCCTGCTGAGGTCGGGCCGGTCGGTGATGTCGGGCTGCCGGGTGTCCGTCCGCCGGGTGCCCCGCTGGGGAGTGCCCGGCTGGGGAGTGCCCGGCTGGGGAGTGCCCGGCTGGGGAGTGCCCGGCTGGGGAGTGCCCGGCTGGGGAGTGCCCGGCTGGGGAGTGCCCGGCTGGGGAGTGCCCGGCCGGCGCGGAACGGCGGGCCTTCCCCGGTCCGGCCGCCTGTCGGCGGCCCGGTCCTCCGCGGGCTCGCTGGGCGTCCGCGGTGCGGCAGAGCGTGACGTGGCTGACCGTGACGTGGCGGGCGGCGCGGTGGAACGCCCGCCCTTGGGCGCCGCCGCAGCCTGGGCTGGTTTCGCCGTGGTGTTCGGCTGCGCGCTGCGGGCGGTGGTCGCCAGCGGCTTGTCGGCGGACAACTCCGCCCAGTACTGCTCGTCGGAGAGCTTGTCCCACTCGGTGCTGGGCCAGTCGTCATCGTCGTCGTCGTGCCTGCCGCGGGACGGCCGGCCGCGTCCCTTTGGCTGGCTCCGCTGCCGTGGCTTGCTGGCCGGGGGCTTGTTGTCCGGGCGCGGGATGTCCGCCCGCACCCGCGGGAACACATCCGAATCAGCCAGGTCCGGGTCGGCGTTGATGTGCACAGCGGTCAGGTCATCCGCGGCCGCCGCGGATGGGCCGGTGTCGTAGAGCGCAGCCCCGGGGCCGGTGTCAAAGCCCGCGCCGCGGCCCCCCCGCGCCGCTGATGCGCTCGTGGCCGCCCGCGGTGCCCTGGCGGCGGGGTGTCCCACGGCCTCGGGGACCTTGTCGTAGCGCCCGCCACGGCGGGTCGGCTGGGCGCGCTCGCCACGCTGTCCGTCGTAGCCCCGGGGAGATGGCTCGTGGCCGCGCGAGGCGTTGTAATCGGCCGGCTCATATCCGCGGTCCTGGCTGCCGTAGCCGCGTGACTCGGCAGCCAGGCGCCGGGACAGGCCGGAACCGCGGCCCGCCGGGTGCCGCGGGGCACGGTCCTCCGCTGGTTCGCTGTCCCAGCGGGCATCACGGCCGCGACCACGGCCACGGACCCGGTCACGGACGGTCGGCCGCCCATCCCGCTCGTCATCATCCTGGCCACGGCGCATGCTCAGAAAAACCGCGACGAGGATCGCGATGATAACGGCGACGAGGCCGATCACGAGCAGAAGCATCGCACCACCCAACAGGCCATGGCCGTATGGATAGCGCTAGCGAGGCTCACGCGGCCATCACGCGAGCCTTCCCCTGTGTCGCCAGCGCCTCGAATCCATCAAGGCTGAGCTACTGATCAGTCAGTCTGGCGGACTGTATGGGCGCTGTCATGCGTTTCGGGAACTTTTTGCCAAACTCGTTTACGCATTGCAACCATTCGATTACGGGTTGGCTGTTGGTTGCAGCCTGCCGCGCGCGATGGCCGCTTGTGCGATGGCCGTCCACGCGGTTTTCATGGCGACTCCGTTGGGCAGCCGCGGTGTCCTGCTAAGCGCGTAAACAGTAAACCGGTACGAGTGGCTGCCATTCACCGGGCAGGGCGGATCATATCGATCGGTTCCCTTGCTGTTGTCGGCCTGCCGCGCGCCGGTGGGAACCCGCCCGATCAGGGTGCCGGTTGTCTGCGGCCCGATATCAAACACGATCCAGTAGATATACGGGGTAATCGGCGCTGAAGAATCATCCACGATAAGGGCGAGTGATTTCGTTCCCTCCGGCGCGCCGGACCAGTGGATGGGCGGGCTCTCGCCGGCGCCGTGGCAGGTGTACGTGGCCGGCATCATCCCGCCGTCGAAGGCCTGGCTGGTCACGGTCATCGCCTGGGGGACGCCCGCCGGGATGGTCTTCGGGCCGCCTACCAGGCCGCACCCGCTGACCAGGGTGACCAGGGTCGCCGCGGCCAATCCGGCTCGGCCGGGGCGACCGGGCGAGCTACCCAACCGGCCCACGTCCCGTCATCCTCGTCTGTCGTCCCGAACGCCTCACGCTGGCTGATCGTACGCGGTCAGGGCCGGGTGCCGGGCCAGTAGCCGGCAGGTCGGCGAGTCTGCTGCCGGGGCGGCGAAATCGGCGAATGCCGTGCTGAGCGTACGGCAGTACGCGGCAGCCCGCCTGGATCCCGGCTGGCGCGGCGGCGGCCGAATCTGGCACGGGATCGGCGATCAATGGCCGCCCTTCACTGATGCACCGGCACAAAAGGCCACGGCATGCCCGCCTCGCACGGTGCTGGCGGGAGCACCGCGTTACTCGCGGCCGGGACGCGCGGCAGCATCCGGGGGCTGCGCACCCATCGCAGCGGCGTGCGCACGGGCGGTCGGTCTGCGGCTTCCGCGCATTGCCCGCAGGGAATTCGCAGCGCCCGCCGGAACAGGCAGTACGGTCGGCGGATTGGCGAGGACAGCGGTTCCGGGAATCACGCCCAATAATCACCCAACCGCGGCCGATGCCGGATATCGGGCCAGGCAGGCCGGTGACCGCCAGGCAGGCCGGTGACCGCCAGGCAGGCCGGTGACCGGCAGCACACGGCGCAGGAGGCATGCAGCGTGGCGTTAGTCCGGCTGGCGCGACGTGCCGAACATGATCTCATCCCAGGACGGCACGGATGAGCGCCGTGAGCGGCCGCCAGCGGCCTTCCGCGCGGCCCGCCCGCGCTGCGGCGCGGCCTCCTGCGTTTCGGTGGCGTCCGGCGCCGCGTCGTCCACGGCGGACGAGCGTGCCTGGGCAGGATGCGCCGCGCTCACGGCTGGTTCCGCGGCGGGCGTGGGCTCGGGCTCGGGACGCGGCGGCGCGGCCGGGGGCGCGCTGGCCGCGAGCCGGGTGCCGATGGGCGTGACCGTGGCCCTGGCCGGTGCCCGCGGGGCCGGCGCGAGCGCCGAGAGGTCAGCCTCGGGGAGTGACAGCCGCGCCGCGTCGTCGTCAGCGTGGGTGACGTGCCTGCGCCGCGGGTCGAACACCCACTCGGCCATCTGCGGCCGCCCCCCGATGGTGAACATCAGCTGGACCTGCCAGTTGTTGTCCCCCCGCTTCCGCGAGTCCCATTGCACCTCCTCGGGGGCGACGCCGAGCGCGGCGAGGCGCTCGGCGACGATGTCGCCGAGCCGTGGCCCCGGACCGGAGTCCCCGGGGTGCCGGATGGTCGCACCCTGGGCTTCCTGCGCCCGGTACGCCCGCTCCGCGAGCACGGGCCCCTCGAACCGGCGGACACGCTCGATGGGCACCCCCGCGGCGTCGGCTATCTCCTCCGCGGTCTCTCCGGCACGGATCCGGTCCTGGATCTCCTTGGGTCGCAAGGGACTCTCCACTTCGATCTCGTACTGAGCGAGCCGGGAGAACTGCCCGCGCGCAACGATCCGCAGCCGGTCGTCGATCGACAGCGAAAAGCGCCCGCCGCGTCCCGGCACCGCGAGGACGGCGTAAGTGCCGTCCTCGCTTACCGCGACGATGCGCAGTTCCTGCATCGGCGTCCCTTCTGCACCGGCCGGCACTGCCGGCCGGCGTGATGCCGTGCGAGGGCGTAGCTCGGACTTCCCCGGGGACGAGTCTGTCGGGTCGGGGCCACTCCTGGCCAGTACCGGGCCGGCATGTCCCGCAGATCACCGCACACTATTCGCGGCCGGCCCGGCAGGTGGCCGGAACGCGCATACTCCGCGGCGGGCACGATGCACTGGCCTGGAACAGTTATGTTCGGTTACAGAAGTATTTTTGTGGAGTCTGCCCGCCCGGAATCCATCAAGCGCCCGATGCGCTCGGCGCTGGGGGTGCAGGCCGTGGGGCTGGCCCTCGGTCCCGCCCTGGGCGGGATTCTCACCGCGGCCGAGGGCTGGCGCTCGGTCTACTGGATCAACGTGCCGGTGGGCTGCGCGGCCCTGGCCGCCAGCCGGTACCTGCGGCAGGCTGCTCCGGCTCGCCCCGAGTTCGGTGGCGACGCTGGCGAATTCGCTGCGCCAGGCGGAACTGGTCACCCGGACCGGTGGGTGGCGCGCGTGACCGGCGCACCGCCTCCCTGGACCTCACGCCAGCCGGGCTGGCGGCCGTCATCAGATGGAAGACCCTGAACGAGCGCCTGCTCAGCGTGGCGCTGGACAGCCTGCCGCTGGTCACCCGGGGCGCCCTGGAAGACGCGCTCCCCGCGCTGGCGGACCTGGCCGGGGCAGTCGACGCGCTGGCTGACGAGCCGACAGCCGTGCCCCAGGCCGCGCCGCGCACCTCGCTCGTCTAGACGCCCGGCCCTGGCCGGTCAGCGGTCACGCCCAGCACCGACTCGCCCTCTTCGTCATCCGGTCCGCCCGGCGGGAACTCGGCGCCCGGGCGCGCCGCTGCCGGGCTGCTGCCCTGCAGCCGGCCCATCCGGGACGGCCACCAGTTCCAGCGGCCGAGGAGCAGCACGGCCGATGGCACCAGCAGGGTGCGGACCAGGAAGGTGTCCATCAGGATGCCCAGGGCCAGGCCGACGGCCAGGTTGACGAACTGGCTGCCACCCGAGGTGCGCGCGCCGACCAGCGCGAACACCCCGAACGTGCCGGCCAGCACGAGCCCGGCCGAGGTGACCGTGGTCCCGGTCGCGTTCAGCGCGCGGGTCACCGCCTCCCGCAGCGGCAGCGTGCGGGCTTCCTCCCGGATCCTGCTCATCACCAGGATGTTGTAGTCCTCGCCGAGGGCCAGCAGGAAGATGAACATCAGGAACGGCAGGATGAAGGTGAGGCCGGCGCTGCCGCCGATGTCGATGAACAGCAGGACCGCGAGGCCGAGCGCGGCCAGGTAGGACAGGCCGACCGACGCGATCAGGTAGAGCGGGGCCACCAGGCTGCGCATGACCAGGGCGAGCAGCAGGCCGATGACCAGGATCGCGACCGGGATCACCCGCGCCAGGTCACTGTCGGAAATGCTGCTGACATCGTAGAGAGCGGGCGCCTCGCCGCCTACTCCCCAGTCCGCCGCGCCGGTGGCGTGCGCGACGCGCGCGGCCTCGGCCCTGATGGACGGCACCGCGTCCATGGCCGAGGTGCTGGCGGCATCGCCTGCTTTCAGCCCGGTGGCGTACTGCACGGTGCGGCCGTCGGGGCTCACGTACTGGGCCGTCGCCCGGTACACCTGGTAGGCGGCAGCCGGGATCTTGAGCCCGGGCGGTGGCACCGGCGGCAGCAGCTTGGCCGGTCCGAGCCGCGCGTGCAGCGCGGTGTACCGGGCGGGGGTCAGCGCGGCGCCGGCCGGGTCGAGCGGCCCGGTCAGCCGGGTGAACAGCCCGCTGGCGGAAAGCTGCTGCCCGGCGCGGGCGAGCGCGGCGGGCTCGTCCCAGGCGGGCTGGTTGAGCTTGAAAATGACGTTCGTGGGGTTGGCTGAGCTGCTCGGGAAGTACTTGGTCAGCAGCGCCTGGCCAGCGGCTGAGTCGCTGTGCGCCGGTGCTGACACCTCGCCGCTGAACCCCGCCCCCTGGTAACCGAACGAGGCGACCGCCAGGCCGCCGAAAATGACCAGGCCGATGCTCAGGATCAAGACGGGATGCCGCACGATCCGCGCGGCCACCCGGCCCCATACGCCGATCTTGCCGCTGCCCGCGCGCGTCTTGCTGGGCCAGAACGCGGCCCGGCCGAAGATGGCCAGCAGCGCGGGCAGCAGGGTCAGGCCAGCCAGGAGTATCACGCCGATGCCGATCGCCAGCGGGATGCCCAGCGTCGAGTAGATCTGGAACGTGGCCACCAGCAGGGACAGCAGCGCCGCGATCACGGTCGCGGCGGAGAACGTGATCGATTCGCCGACGCGGGTGAGCGAGGCGATCACCGCCTCCTTCGAGTCCAGCCCGGCGCGCAACTGCTCGCGGACCCGGAAGACGAGGAACAGGCCGTAGTCGGTGCCCGCGCCGAGCACCAGGACGATGAGCAGGATCTGGGCGAGCTGGGAGACCTTCAGCCCGGCTTGCGCGGCCTCCGCGACCAGCGGGCCCGCGATGGTGATCGCCACGAACGCCGGGAGGAGCGTGATCAGGGGGGCCAGCACCGCGCGGAAGATCAGCAGCAGCAGGACGATGATGAACAGGACCGACAGGTACTGGATCTGGTTCCCGGTGTTCCCGGTCTGCTTCTGCTGGTCGACGGCGATCGCGATAGCCCCGGCGAGGTGCACGGACAGCCCCTGCGGCGGGCCTGCCCTGCTGATCGCCGACCGTAGCCCGTTGACCAGCGAGGTCACCGCGGGGGAGTTGCCCTGCGAGACGTCGGACAGCACCTCGAGTTGCTCCGCGTGACCGGACGGGGACGGGCCGAGATCGCGGACCAGCGTGACGGTCGGCACCGTCCGCAGGCCCTTCTCGAGAGTGCCGAACCACGCCGCGTCCGCGGCGGTCAGCGGGCCGGTGCTGCGGGCCGCGAGCACCAGCACCGGGACCACGTTGGTCCCGCCGAACGGTGCGGCGAGCTTCGCGGCGTGCTCGCTCGGCGCGCTGGCGGGCAGGAAGTTGGCGTTGTTGCCCTGGGTGACGCTGGCCAGCGAGGGCAGGTAGTGCCCCACGGCCACCGCGGCGACCAGCCACGCCACGAGCACGAACCAGCGGAAGCGTACGGAGAAGGAGCCGATCCCCCGGAAGATCCTGTCGATATGCACCCGCGCAAGGGTACGTCAGGCGCCCTGAGGCAGCACTGAGATTTTGGTGTCGGGAAGGGTTTCAACCCGGCGCCGACGACCATGCCGCCGCAGCGCTGCTGGCACTGCCGCCGCGGCGGCAGTGCCAGCAGCGGGCAGCCGGTGATGGCCGGGTGGCGAAAAGCTATTCCGGCCCAGGATTCCCGGTGATCCCGGCGTGCCATTCGCGCCCGGAATGAAACGCGGTCCCCTGGTTCGCGGGGCAGTCCCGCTGAGCGCGCCACATCATGCGCCCGGATGCGTTGATTATCTTTATCCGTGCCGTTGTTGATCCCTGCGCGCCGGCCTGGGGACAAGATCATTGCCGCTGCCCTCGCCTCCACGAGCGGGCAAGAAGAGGGGCCACCTCGATCAGCGGATGAGCCGCCTGGGGAGGGTGGGAATAGCGGTCCCGGGCGCCGGGTCATCGGATGGTCAAGTAGAGTTTCACGCCGTGATCCGCAATACAACTGCAGCCGAGAGCTGGTGATCACATGCTGCGGCATTTGACAGGCCTGGCACTCGCGGTCGGCCTGGCAGCGGCGATCTTCTTCGGCGGGGGTTGGGGAGTGGCGAAGATGATCAGGCTGGCAGCCGAGAGCATCAGCCTGACCAGCATCACGGGCCTGTCCGCGCTCGGGATCCTGCTGCTCGTCGGGCTGTTCCTCGGCATCCTGATGGTGGTCCCGCAGGTTTCGCCGCTGAGCACCGCCGTGCCGGGGGCGGTGCTGCTGGCCTGGACCGCGCTGCTCGGGCTGAGCGCGCAGCTTGCGGCCAGGATCATCCCGCTGCGTGGCGAGGCCTTCGGCGCGGGCTTTCACTCCATGCTGGTCAGTGGCGTGCTCGCGGTGCTGGGCACCGTCATGATCTGCCCGGTCTTCGTCCCGTCGCGGTGGCGGCCGGACGGTGCCGAGGAGATCGGCGATGGCGGGGAGGATGAGACTCCCAGCCTGCCCGCCTCGCCGTCACGCCTGCTCTCCTGATGGCCGCGCGCTGCCCCGGCCAGGACGGCCCTTGCTAGGGCAGTGCTGGCCGGGTCAGTGCGCGGCGGTGAACTGCTCGCTCTCGGTCGACCCGGTCAGCGCGACCGTCGAGGACTCCGGCGTGATGGCGGAGGTGACGAGGTCGAAGTAACCGGTGCCGACCTCCCGCTGGTGCCTGGTGGCCGTGTAACCGCGTCCCTCCGCGGCGAACTCGGCATCCTGCAACCGCACGTAGGCGGGCATCCCCTCGGCCGCGAAGCCCTGGGCGAGATCGAACATCGAGTAGTTGAGCGCGTGGAAGCCAGCCAGGGTGATGAACTGGAACCTGTACCCCATCTGGCCGAGCTCGCGCTGGAACTTCTCGATTGTGCCGTCATCGAGGTGCCGGTGCCAGTTGAACGACGGTGAGCAGTTGTAGGCGAGCATCTGGTCCGGGTAGCGGGCCTTGATCGCCTCGGCGAACTCCCGTGCTTCGCCCAGGTCCGGGGTGGAGGTCTCCATCCAGAGCAGGTCCGAGTAGGGCGCGTAGGCCAGCCCGCGGGCGACGCAGGCCGCCATCCCGTTGCGCACCCGGAAGAAGCCCTCTGCCGTCCGCTCCCCGGTGACGAACGGCTGGTCGCGCTCGTCCACGTCGCTGGTGATCAGCGTGGCGGCGTGCGCGTCGGTGCGGGCCACGACGAGGGTCGGCGTGTCGCAGACATCAGCCGCCAGGCGGGCCGCGTTCAGGGTCTTGACGTGCTGCGCGGTCGGGATGAGGACCTTCCCGCCGAGATGGCCGCACTTCTTCTCGGACGCGAGCTGGTCCTCCCAGTGCACGCCCGCCGCGCCGGCCGCGATCATCGACTTCATCAGCTCGAAGGCGTTCAGCACGCCGCCGAAGCCGGCCTCAGCGTCGGCGACGATCGGCGCGAGCCAGTACGGGCTGGCTGTGCCGTCCGACTCCGCCCAGCTGATCTGGTCCGCGCGCAGCAGCGCGTTGTTCATCCGCCGTACCGCCTGGGGGACCGAGTTGACCGGGTAGAGGCTCTGGTCCGGGTAGGTCTCGGCGGCCAGGTTGGCGTCCGCGGCCACCTGCCAGCCGGACAGGTAGATGGCCTGCAAACCGGCCCTGACCTGCTGTACTGCCTGGTTGCCGGTGACCGCGCCGAGTGCCGCGACGAAGTCCTCCTCGTGCAGCAGGCTCCACAGCCGCCGCGCGCCGAGCCTGGCCAGGGTGCGCTCTTCCTGGACCGAGCCGCGCAGCCGGATAACATCCTCGGCGGAGTAGGTTCGCTCGGTGCCGGTCCAGCGCGGGTCCGTCGCCCACTGCCGGCGCAGGGCGGTCGCTTGCTGGGCCACTACCGGCGGCACGGGCGGGCTCGCTGACCCGTTCCCGGCGTGTCCGTTGCTGATCCCATTCGATGTGCCCTCGAGGCGACGCTCGCTCACTGATCCTCCCGACGTCTGCCGTCCCCTGGGTTGATACTCCGAGCGTGCGTGGCGCGGCGGGGCAAAGCTAGAGACAGACGTCCTGAATATTTACAAGATTTCCTCTAACATGAAGATGTGACAGAGTTGTTCAAGAAAGATTCGCCGTCATTGACAGCAAGTGGTCTAGACCTTGCAACATTCGGGCAGCGGCTGCGGCACCTCCGCCGCGCTCGCGGGATCACGCTCGCCGAACTGGGCGCCAAGGTGGGGAGGGCTCCGTCCGCACTGTCCCTGCTGGAGAACGGCCGCCGCGAGCCCAAGCTGTCCCTGATCGACGCGCTGGCCAAGGCCCTTTCGGTGCCAGCCGAGGAACTGCTGCGGCACCAGCCGCCGAGCCGCCGGGCACAGCTGGAGATCGCGGTGGACGAGGCGCAGCGGGACCCTGTCTATGCCGACCTTGGCCTGCCGCACCTGAAGGTGGGCGCCCGCGTCCCCAATGACGTGCTCGAGCACCTGGTCGGGCTCTACGCCGAACTGCGCAGGCAGCGGACGCGGCCGACAGCCACGCCGGAGGAGGCGCGGGTCGCCAACGCCGGGCTGCGCGACGCCATGCGCGAGCGGGGCAACTACTTCGCCCAGATCGAGCAGGCGGCGGCCGAGGCCCTGGACGCCGTCGCCTACTGTGGCGGCGCGCTGTCCCAGGGCGCGCTGCTGGCGATCGTCAGTCATCACGGCTTCGCCGTCAGGTACGCGCAGGATCTCCCGCGCTCGGTGCGCTCGGTAACCGACATGCGGCACCGGCGCATCTACCTGAAGCAGGAATCCATGGGCATGCACTCGCCCCGGACGATCCTGCTGCAGACGCTCGGGCATTTCGTGCTCGGCCATGCGGCGCCGCGCGACTTCGCGGATTTCCTCCGCCAGCGGGTGGCGGCGAACTACTTCGCCGCCGCCGTGCTGGTCCCGGAGCGGCCGGCCTCCCGGTTCCTCCTCGACGCCAAGCAGGCCAGGGACCTGTCGGTCGAGGACCTGCGCGACGTGTTCTCGGTGTCGTATGAGATGGCGGCGCACCGGTTCACCAATCTGGCCACCCACCATCTGGGCCTGACCTGCCATTTCGTGAAGAATGACGAGAGCGGCATCATTTATAAGGCGTACGAGAACGATGGGCTGGTGCTGCCCGCCGACCCCACCGGTGCCATCGAGGGCCAGCGGATGTGCCGGAAATGGTCGGGGCGGCAGGTTTTCGGCTCGGCGGACCGTTTCTCCCCGCACTACCAGTATTCGGACACGCCGACTGGCACCTTCTGGTGCGTGGCCCATGTGGACCCCGGGCGGGAACGTGGCTCGGCGATCACCCTGGGCACCGGCTACGGGAACTCGCGGTGGTTCCGCGGCAGGGACACCGCCAAGCGGATGGTGTCGCGCTGTCCCGACGGTGACTGCTGCCAGCGCCCGCCGGCCAGCCTCGCCGCCCGGTGGGAGGGGATGGCCTGGCCATCGGCGCGGGCGCATTCACACATCCTGTCCGCGCTGCCCACCGGCAGCTTCCCGGGCGTGGACGAATCCGACGTCTATGAATTCCTCGACCGGCACGGCAACGAGTAGCACGGCAACGAGCAGCGCAGCCGGTGCCACATCTGGGCTCCCGCCGCCGTGCGCAAGGCCCGCGCGGCCCTGGCCAAGGCTGAGGCCAGGGCCGCAGACGCCCAGCGCAAGGCCGCCGCTAAGGACCCTCCGCTAAAAATTACGCAGGTTTGTCCGAGACGGATGTCTATCGTGTGTGGTATGGCGACCATTGAGGTTGATGAGGATCGTTTCACTGCCATGCTGGCGGAGCTGAAGCCGCATCTGGATGAGCGGCAGTGGCGGCTGACTTTGGGGGCGCGGGCGCGGGCGCTGGGCCGGGGCGGGGCGGGATCAGCCGGGTGGCAGCTTTGACCAGGTCGCATCCCGACACGGTGTCACGGGGTGCGCGCGAGCTGGAGCAGGGCGGCGTGCCGGACGGGCGGGTGCGCCGGGCCGGTGCGGGCCGGCCGTCGGCAACCGACCTCGATCCTGAGCTGGTGGATGCGCTGCGGAAGCTGGTGGAGCCGGAGACGCGGGGCGACCCGGTGCACCCGTTGCTGTGGACGACCAAGTCGACGGGGAATCTGGCCGGTGAGCTGGGAAGGCGGGGCGGCCGGTCAGCGCGGACACCGTGGGCCGGCTGCTGAAGGACCGGCTGGGTTACAGCTTGCAGGGCAACGCCAAGACAATCGAAGGCAAGCAGCACCCGGACCGCGACGCCCAGTTCCGGTACATCAATGACCTGGTGACGTGGTGCCTGGCGGTCGGCATCCCGGTGATATCGATCGATTGCAGAAAGAAGGAACTGGTCGGTAACTTCAGGAATGGCGGCGCGGAGCAGGAGCCGAAAGGCTCACCGCGGCAGGTCAACGACCATGACTTCGCTGACAGGCAGCCCGGCAAGGTCGCCCCGTACGGGATCTACGATGTGGCCGCCAACTCCGGGTGGGTGAACGTCGGCGTCGACCATGAGACGGCGGCGTTCGCGGTGGAGTCCATCCGCCGCTGGTGGCAGGTGCCGGAGCACAGGCCTGCCCAGGCGCCCGCCAGCAAGTGGAACAAAATCGAGCACCGGCTGTTTCGGCGATCTCGATGAACTGGCGGGGCCCGCTGGAGAGCCACCAGGTAATCCTGGAGACCATCCGCGCCACCATCACCCGCACCGGGCTGAGAGTGCAGGCCGAGCTGGACACCGGCAGCTACCCGACCGGCATCGAGGTCTCCGGCAAGCAGATGAACGACCTGAAAGCCCAGGTCATCACCCCGCACGAGTTCCACGCGGACTGGAATTACACCATCGTGCCCGGGTACCTCGGCCTTGATCACGACACGCCCGGCATCACATAGCTAATTTTGCGGAACGTCCTAAGAAGGGCCCCGGCCCGGCCCGCAACACCACCGACCCGGACTCCCGGCTGATGCCGGTCCGCGGCGTGGGGTTCATCCAGGGCTGCAACGCCCAGAACGTGATCAGCGACGACAAGCTGGTCATCGCCACGGAACTCACCCAGGACACCACCGGTACGCAGTGGTTCGAGCCGATGCTCGCCGCCGCCCTGGACGCCGCCACCCTCATCACCGCACACCCGCCCCCGGAAACCAGCAGCACCCCCGCAGGCCAGAACGCGCCCGCAGGCCAGGACAGCACCGCAGGCCAGGACAGCGCCGCAGCCCACGACAGCGGGATCGGCCAGTTCCTCGCCGACGCCGGGTACTGCTGCCAGCGCGGCCACATCGCCGAAACCCCCCACGGCCACATCAAGCACAACATGGGTATCCGGCAGCTATCCATGCGCGGCATGCCCAAAGCAGCCGCCGAATGGACCTTCACCTGCACCGTCTGCAACCTCTTCGAAGCCATCACCACCGGCCACCTCACCCCCGCCACCCTGGCAGCCCTGGCCACCCGGCCAGCCTGACCAGCCCCCAGGGCACCGCCAGGCCACCCGCCCCCTCGGGCACCCGCCCCCTCGGGCCTGACCCGCCCCGCCCGCGGCCTAGCCAAACGAATCCGAAACAGCCCGCAGAGCGACACCAATGTCATGATCACGGACGTGCGGTCACGCTCAGCCGATCCTGCCGGGATGTTCAGCGGGCAGTTACTAGTTAGTAACATACTTGTGCTACTCTTCGGTAACATACTGTGGTCCGTCCCCGAGGAGCAGCATGAGCACTGGACCTGACAGCCCTAGCGGATTCTCCCTGGAGCCCGGGCCTGACCTGCGTGAGATGCGCGACTGGGTGCACGGGTTCGCCGTGGACGTGATCAGGCCTGCCGCGGCCGAATGGGACGAGCGGGAGGAAACTCCCTGGCCCATCCTGGAGCAGGCAGCCAAGATCGGGCTGTACTCGCTGGACTTCTTCACCGGTCAGTGGATCGAGCCCAGCGGGCTCGGCATCCCGATGGCCTTCGAGGAACTGTTCTGGGGTGACGCGGGCATCGCGCTGTCCCTTGTCGGCAGCACCCTGGCCGCAGTCGCCGTGGTCAGCAACGGGACACCCGAGCAGGTGGGGGAGTGGCTGCCGGAGATGTTCGGCGGGCCGGGAGACGTCAAGCTCGGCGCGTTCTGCGCATCCGAGCCCGACGCGGGCAGTGACGTGGGGTCCATCCGGACCCGCGCCGAGTACCGGGCCGTGACTGACGAATGGGTGCTCAACGGCACGAAGGCATGGGCCACCAACGGCGGCATCGCCAACGTCCATGTGGTCGTCGCCGCGGCCGACCCGTCCCTCGGCACCCGGGGCCAGGCGAGCTTCATCGTCCCGCCGGGGACCCCGGGGCTCCGCCAGGGCCAGAAAGTCCGTAAGCACGGTGTCCGCGCCTCGCACACCGCGGAGGTGGTGCTGGACGACGTCCGGGTGCCCGGCCGCTGCCTGGTCGGCGGCAAGGAACGGCTGGACGCCAGGCTGGACCGGGTCCGCTCGGGAGGCCGTGGCGGCGAGCAGGCGGCGATGAAGACATTCGAGGCATCCAGGCCGGGCGTGGCGGCCATGGCGGTCGGCGTGGCCCGCGCCGCCGTCGAGTACGCCCTTGACTACGCGACCCAGCGGGTCCAGTTCGGCCACCCGATCGGGCAGAACCAGGCGGTCGGCTTCATGCTCGCCGACATGCAGGCTTCCGTGGACGCGGCCCGGCTGCTGGTCTGGCGGGCCGCCTGGATGGCGCGCCAGGGCATGGCCATGGACAAGGCCGAGGGCTCCATGTCCAAGCTGGTGGCGGGCGAAACCGCGGTACGGGTGACCGAGCAGGCCATCCAGATCCTGGGCGGCAACGGCTACACCCGTGACTTCCCGGTGGAGCGCTGGCACCGGGACGCGAAGATCTTCACCATCTTCGAGGGCACCTCGGAGATCCAGCGCATGATCATCGGAAGGGCCGTCACCGGACTTGACGTGCGGTAATACCCGCAGGTCATGGCGCTGATGCGGGGTCATTATGGCGGTCGGGCCTCGGTCTTGGGGCGGCTCCTGTTTACCCGTTATTCCTGGTTATTTCCCGCCGGTTCCCGATAGCGTGCTGAGTTGGTGCTGACCCCCTGGCGGTTTCGTCGGGTGTCTGACCAGCCGGAAGATCGCGAAGATCGCTCCCAGGTCGGAGTCGGTGCTACCCCCGCGGTGTTCGCCGTTCCGCTGCTGTCGGCCGTGGAGGCGACGTCGTCGCCGCGTCAGCACCTGGCCACGATCGATGGGTGACTGGCCACGGTCCGGAATGGGCGGTCTGTAAAACCGTCGGCTCAGCCTACGTTGGTTCGAACCCAACACCTGCCACCACCTGCGGAAACGGCCCGTGAGCTGGGGATTCCCGGCCTCGCGGGCTGTTGCTTTCGGGGTTGTGAGGTCCCGCTGTGTCCATGGGAGTCCGGCTGTTTCCAGCTGTGCACGGACATATAGCGGACAGCGTCCGCGATCATGAACCCGGTCCGGGTGGTCGGATCGCTCTGGACGAAGAGGCGGAAGGTGCGGTTCACCGAACCGTGGTTTGTCCTGATTTGCGATGGTCGGCCGTCCTCCGAAAAGGGCGCCGCCAGTCCCCGGATGACTGGTTTAGTCGGCCTAGCCCACGCATAGCCAACAGGATCCGCAAGAGTGGCGGCAAGCGTCTTGATGTCCGAGCGGGGGCGTTCCCATGGACCGTGGTGGAGCTGCAGCGCCCTGCGGCGCGACGGTTCATTGTGTCACCGAGTTGGGCAGGAGGCCACGTCGGCCCAGTCTGCAGATGGCCCGCAGAAAGCAGCGCCCACCCACGATGAACGCGCTCCGTCGTTCAGCCAGCCCGGGCGCGGGGCCGGGTTTCCGTCGACCTCCGGCGGACCTACGGTAGACCTGGCGTGGACCTCGCGGGGGCGGCATCGGTGATGGCGGGAGGATCCAAAGAGCCGTCACCTGGGCAGTCCTGGTCACGCCGCCCAGTGCCGCAAAGACCTGCGTTCCGCAGATGGATGTGCCCTCTAGTCCACGAAAACGTGGTCTGAGCTGCGGGGATGCGTGATTTTCAGGCACGGGGGCGTGTGTCTAGGCGGGCCGTCGGCCGCGCGGGCGGCCGGAGAGGATGTTTGTGCAGGTCAGGGGGCTGTGGTGAGTTCCTGGACGCGTTTGGGCGGGTCGATGGCCAGGGCGGCGAG